>Ga0056128_1003509_pt1 | contig 19267 bp, 13 predicted proteins | sample WorMetLIZISLAND2_FD_71113 | JGI IMG/M metagenome (GOLD analysis project Ga0056128, IMG submission 71113) | Marine gutless worms symbiont microbial communities from Max Planck institute for Marine Microbiology, Germany - Olavius geniculatus... ... | reverse complement strand
TACAAAATATTCCAATTATCGTACACATACAAAGTACATGTAACAGATATGTACAGCAAAATTCGAAAATAAAACGCATTCCATTCGCATAAAATCCGACATTACTCTGTGTTTCACGATTGTCACAGTGATGTGGAAATGATAGAAGTGATACCAAATAATATAAGAAAATCGAATAGCAACGAATCCTTAATAGATTTACAGCGCGATATTTTCCAAAGTATCTGCACTTTGTTTGGGAGACTAATTAAATTTGGTTGATAAATTAATTTCGCAGTCAATTAAAAACACGACGAAAAATGCACAATTCAACTAGGCCTACTGGTGAAGACTATCTTTCACAAACATAAGCAAAATCGGAAAAATGACAATAATGCAGTCCATGTATTGTGCACTCGAATCAGTGGCTTCTATTCTAATGGGTGCAGCTTGCGCCCAGTGAAAAATAGGAAGAAAGTTTTGTTAAAAGTGTAGATTAAAACTGTCCTCCAATTTTTACTGGGCAATATACGCCCTCGACAAAACTTTTTTACTCAGCAATGAACACCTTTAACAGAACTTTCCCTATGTTTTACTTTTCCCATATTTTCAATCTACACCTTCAACAAAAAATCAACCTAGAGAGGGCTTAAAATTGGGGAGAGAGTTTAAACACAAAAGTGGGGAAAAGTTACGCCCGATTTCGATTCAAGATTTAGGGGGATAAAAGCCACTGACTCGAATTATCCGATCGCGAGAGTTTTTAAAATGCAAACTGCAAAAGACCACTACACATGCAGTACAAAACTACAAATATCGACGTAGTGTCCTGCGCATCTGCTTATTCAAGTAACTTTAATGGCGATAAAAAGTCCAAAATTTCATTGAAATTTTAATCAATTGAAAAACTGCCGCATCATCAAACCAATGATGGACAAGAAACCCAGTTGTCGCTAGGATAGCCGGCCGCAGTGGTTGTCAGTGACCTTGAAAGTCATCCAAAATCGACGATTTCTATCTAATCTAAAAAGGCGTATGCCAATTTCTATTAGTGATTAATAGCAGACCTAACCTTGGCCCTATCTCTCATCGTTTCCGAGATATGGCTACTTATAGCTTGAAACTTTAAAATAAAAATTTCGGCCAAACCGCTGCAGATAAAAACATGGTTACTATTGAGAGCCTATAAGAAGTCACTAGCGCCCTATTTGATAGTACTATCGGCGACCCCTCACAACTTACCGTTTAGTCACAACACCGTACGACTGGCATACCATAGTGCTTTCACCGTCATCTAAGGTTAATGATTAATATGTCATTTAAAAGCCAATATGCAACTTCCTATTAGTGATCTATAGCAACCTAGGTTCTATCTCGCACCGTTTAGCCACAATACATCCGTGACAAATGGACAGACAGACGGACGGACGGTCGGCTGAAAACTTATACGTTTTTGACAAACAAATATATTTTTTAAAATTTTTAAAGCGGCTGCTGCATCGTCAACGCATTTTTATCAGTTGCTGATCATGTTGGTTATTATCCTCATTTTCGGCAACCGGCTGAGAGTGCACGCCTGGCAGTTCCTGTTGCTGCGGAGGCTGCGGAAGCTGCTGCGTCATCACGGCTGGTGGATAACCACCAAACGCTGCCGATGGTGGTGACGCCACGTATGCTGGAGGGGCACCTATACAGTATACAGACAGCGGCGTCGAAGGTCAAACAAGATAATGTTCATACGAACACGGAGTCTGTCCAATGCATTTTAATAGTTTACAGTATATATCTGTATAAATGTAATCAGTGACCTGTTCAGACTGGTAGAAAAAAATCAAAAAAGTTTAATTTTATATTGCACAGCAACAATGTTACTGTCATCCTTCGTTATTATTATAACTGAACAATTAACGTTGTCATTCACGAGACCATTCGATTCGTCACCAGCGCTTTACTATAAATGGTCCATCGTTACCATGTCTATCTATCTGGCACTGTTGTGCAGATATGGCGCCTCAAAAATAATGGGGTCACGACCTTGACCTTTTGGAGTCACGTGACGTTATCGGTCACGTGATTATTCGACGCCGTGGTCGACTTCCTCGAAAACACTTCACTGGTTTTTAGGCTTTTCTGTTCTCAACTGAGAAACTCCAAAACCCGTGGAGATCAGAAAAACGGACGAACAGGCAGACAGACGAGCAATACGACTAATGCGACCTATAAAGACTGCCGCACGACAAAAAGCTAGCTGACTAGTCATGCTACCTGGGTGACGCAAATGTCGTTAGCCTACCTGTATTAGTGGTGGTCATAGTAATGAACTGCGGCTGCGGCTGCTGAGCATAGACAACCGTAGGCTGGTTAACGCCCACCACATCCTAAACACAAAATAAATCCCACTGATACATTCACACGTCATGATTAATATATGCGGTGAGTGAGCGAGTAAGGGTTTTTCGTTTTACTGGACGCAAATAGGCCATTTCAGGGACGGCCTTTCCAAGCAATGTACACTCCATAAGCACAATGATAAAACACAAAATTCAACCTTTACAATAAAACCCAAAGATCGACATGAAACACAAAATATAAATCTTAAACCTAAAATTGTAAGAACTGTCCATTATGAGCGTGCGTATGTAACAGTAATAATAGTTTTAATATTTACTGTTACATGCACGCCAATGCTACAGTTGCTAATCGTGTATTTCTCTCAGTGTTATCAATTAAGCAGTAAATCAAAACAGGTTTTTATGCCCTGCTTTGTACGATAAAATTGCATCATCTGGCAACTTTCAAAACGAATACTGATAACGAATTTAAGTCTGCGAACCTGCGGGGCTAGTTTGGCTTAGTGGTAACATCGTTGGTCGCATGAACAGTTACAACATAATGCTACTAATTTTCAATAGTTATTATTTATTCTTAATCGCATGCACATTAGTTTCCAACTTTTTGCATACTAGCGTATTATTTTCTATCACCGACGTTTCACCGTCATTTTTGTAGGGTAAGTTAACCTAATCCTGGCCATCACCCTAATCCTGGCCATTTTTGAAAATCTATATTTCTGTCCAAAAGCTTTAACATTCAAGCAAGCCATATCAGTTGACTTATTTATTGGATTTTTAACGAATGGTGACTTTCACGCACAACGCCCTCATTCACCAGATGTACCAGATGTCGCCACGAAGCCGAGCGATATACTGACGAAATTGACAGAATCAGCGGGGAAAGAAAACCCGGCAACTCAACCCCCGCCCCAGCTTGAGGGGGTGGGGGTTGAGTTGCCTCAAGCTGCCCGTGGAGGCAGGTGGGAGGAAAGGTTGGGGGCACGTACCTAAGGCCCAAGGACTCAACAAACGCCGCGGTCGGGGTTCGCGACCGTGCAACAGGGAAGACGCTAGAGGGGGCTGACAGACAGACAGACAAACAGACTTTCCGCGCATTATAGTAAGATGTTGAACATGTGGCCAGGAATAGGTTAGTTTGCCCTACTGGTCTTTCAACGTTTTATTTACAACGAAAACGTTGAGTTTTTTACATTATTATATAAATTCAGGTTCTGATGAAATGTAAGTACGATTTACAAACGTTTAGGCTTACAACTATGCTGAACCGTACTGTGTTCGTTGATCGACCGCAGCAGGTGACTTTGCATGCAAGCACTGAACCCCAGATTGCCACACCTCCAGCAACCACCGACGTAATCGCCATCAATATCGACATTATCCCGATCTGGACATAATACACGGTCGCGTGCACGATGTCGCATCATACCGGTGCGTCCTAGCAAAAGGGAAGAAGGAAGCAGCGGAAAACTGCCCCCAAATATGAACCTGTCGGATAATCATCTTTTTGTGGGGAAAACTGTTGTCAAAAACTACAGAATTTTGTGTCAAAAGTCCATCATTTTGAAGCAATTTGGAAGCAAAAAAATAAAAATGTACAGCATCTCCTTTGTGGGACAACCGGAAATTTGCAGCATGCTGTCTGACGGAAAATATTGCAGCTGTTTAGCAGTTACTGCTAGCAACCTCGTATGCAAATTGTCTCCATCTGCGCGTGTCACGCTTACGGTAAAAAGATAAAGGTGATATACCCCCATAAGGGGCATCGGCGAAGTGTTTATCTGCCTTTCTATCGAGCCGTAGATGGACAGACCACTGAATCCGTGACGCATGGTTACTTTCCCAGCTGCAGAAGGCCACCGCCCTTTGACCGGTACCAAATTTATAGGCCTACTGCTCGGTGAACAAAGGCACACGTGTGAACAACTTGCCCGAGGTTGTTACCTGGCAGTGCATCAAGCGAGAGTCGAACCTGCAACCTCGGGATCACCAGTTCGAAATGCTACCGTTATATCATTCAGCCACACTAATACCCCGTTTACACACGTAAAAGCAAACATGAAGCAAACTTAGCCTACAGCACACGTCGTGCACGTGTATATATACATGGATGCTTCATCGTGTAAACGGGGTATAGGCTAACTTACGCGGTATCCGTAACCGTAAGGTCTGCCGTAGTAGGTATAGGAGTAACGTCTTTCAATGATGATGCTAGGTACGGACAAGGCGAACATGACAGCGGCCAGACAGGCTGCTATTATGGCCAACACCATGAATGTTATAATCTACAATACATCAGTAACACAACACTGTCGATTTTTACGCGCGACATCATATACATCTATGCTATATAGCGCGTATAAATGCCAACGCAATTCCGTATGTCCGTCATCCGTCTGTACGTCTGTTTGTCCAGACGAATGGATCAGTCAAAACCGGTGCAAGCTGGAATCACCACATCTTTATTATCGCTCTCTCGGAAACTCTTAGTTTTAAAATCCGTAAAAACTTTTCCAAAAAATTCAAAAGAGGTCACCTCGAGCGATTGCGCTAAATGAGAGGGAGTACGGAAAATTTGCGATTTTCAGTCCCCGTATTTCAGAAACGGTGCGAGATAAGACCAAGGTTACTATATTAATCACTAATAATAAGGCGTAGGCCTACACGTGCTTTTGATTGGCATCGAAAGCAATTACCTTCCAAGCGGACCTTGAACACCAAAATAGGATATATTAAATTTTTTTTGCGATTTCAGCCCCCGGTAGCCCACACATTTCAAAACTGAATGCCGAAACGGTCGAGGCTAAACGAAAATATAACATGCATGTAACGTACCATGCAGCGATTCTTTCTTGCAGCCGCCACTCCAAAAGCACCGGCCATAATAAACTACAAAAAAGTGCACGGGTAAGCAGTTTAGCATCCACGAAATGCAAAAGAAAGCGAAGCTATTGCAGTTATTAAACTAGATGAACACTCAAAGAAAGCAAACCTTTGCCAACGCTATGATAAAAAAACGCTGAGCAATCCTGTAGTGGATCATGATGCTGATCCGTATTACCACGAAAATGTAATCACCTATAAGTGGGGCCAAGTCTAACCCCCTCATCAAAAGCCATCAATCCTCACCATCTCGACATTCGGCCTTGAATTTCGGCCATTTGGGTTGAGCAGTGCACACCTAAGATAAATTCCTGACTACGCCGCTGCCTTGCGAAACCACAGCAGCATACAGCGTAGTTCTTCATTGATTGCTGGCTGTACTTTTTTATTAGTGGCACTCTGAATTCGAAGGGAATTACCCCGAACGAAGGCGCTAAATGAGAGGGGGAGTAGGCAAAATGTGCGATTTTTGGCCATTAACTCCCTGTATCTCAGTAACGGTGAGAGATAAGGCCTAGGTTACTATTAATCACTCATAGGAAATCGTATACTGGCTTTCGATTGGCGCCAAATCATCTTCCAATTGCAAAATCGCAAATTTTGCCTACCCCCTCTCATTTAGCGCCCTCGTTCGGGGTAACCCCCTTCGAATTTATCGAAAAGGTTTACGGTTCCTGAGAGCCTTCCGGGCAGCCGACGGTGAAGATTTGGTGATCCTAGCTCGGACCGTGTGACAGACGGACCCACCCGTGTGACAGACGAACGCACGGACGGACAGACAGAATTGCGATGGCTAAGACGCGCTGAAAGCAGTAGCTGCTTTCGCGCGTAAAAAAACTTTGAGCAAAAGAAACTTGAGAGAGCGACTTCCGGGTCTAATTTGCGATTAGATCACGTGTCAATCCCACTCAATCGCGCGGTTCTTCGTTACAAGCGAATCAACCGAATCACTCACCATGACGCCGCACCAGAATCCGTGTCCGATAAAAGCAAAAATCTCATAGGTGGCCACCAGGCCGATGATGTTGAAGATGAACGCCAGAGTGCCGGTAATTATGAGAATAATGCCGGCGATCATCGACTGGTAATGGGCGTAAGACTCGCACTTTGTCGACACCGGACTGATGATGTAAGCGACACCTGGTTGAACCGGACCTGGACCGGTCGGTTGTAGATACATCGTAGTGCTTGGTTGCTGCTGCGGCTGCGGCTGATACATTTCCTGCGATACATAGGCCTAGAAGCAATTAGTAAGCATCGTTAGACACGGTTTCAATCGGGGAAGGCTGAACGGTGACCACTGACCACATGACCACATGTTGACTAAAACTTGACCACTGACCGTCGCGAAATGAAGGCAAACGATGGCAAGCGATGTCTATAGTAGATTGCTATTTAGAAACGGTACGGTAGGCCCAGAGAATTCCTGAAAATTTTGGCTTATTCAGTGACCAAGTGGTCACTTGGTCCGTGGTCATTGGTCTCGAAATAGGTATCCCCGGTTCAATCTGCTAGATACAACTAGTCCAATCCATCGACCATATGCATTATGCCTGATCGCAAAACGACCTAAATCTCTCCGCCCTTTTCAAAAATAAACAATCCTGATCGAATTAAGTTCCAAACACTTCCTGATTAGACAACGTCTGACCTCCACGGAGAGTCATGAAAATCCGTCAAGAATTTCTTGCATAATCCAGCTGACAAATGCAACCTTCTTCTTTCTATAAAAGCTTCCATAAATTAGGTAACGATTACTGATAATAATGCCATCTTAATTATGTTACATATCGTGCTCTCTCTCTCCGCCATTTTGACAGACTCGACATAGGCCTACGGATGTGTCAGAAAGACTGGGGACAAACTGACGGACTAAACGAAGCTGTCATTAAGTATGTCATTTAGGCGTCTGTGGCCCTGTGCAGCATCGGTGAAAAGCTGTAAAAGAAAGTGAAAGTGGGCAAACTTACTATTTTACTTATTATTTTACTTACTCTGCTTATAATAAGAAACGCTTTCCGACAGAACTTACAGACTCGATTGTCGACCCTATAGGCCTATGAGCTTATAAAACTACGCCTCTTCAACGGACGGGCGTAACTGCGCAAATATACATGTAGGCCTATAAGCCTATAAGCCTATAAGCCTTTTAATCAGGCATACAGTGTTTGCTCGGCGGTCACTCTAGCTGCACATGTAAGAGTAGGCCAACGGATCATAGAGCCATACTAACCACGCAACACGTATAGGCCCTATAGGCTACGCTACAGTCACGTCGTGCAAGATTGACCATGAATAATAGGCCTACCTTAAATAAGCTATTCTACTTTTATAGACCCTATTGATAACTTCGTTAACATATAAGGCACAACAGATAGATACCGTGTTTCAAAAATAATTCTTTTACCATTCAAAAACGATAAAAATTTGAAAAAAACAAAGATCGTTGAAGTTCTTAACACATTTTAAAAGCGTCATGAAATACATTTTAGAACAGCGGTAAAGTACTGAAAGTACCGTGTTCCTGCCTTCTTAACTGTCTGCCCGGCCCGTGATGCGATGTGCCACTCAAAAACATCTTGATCGTGACAACAAATTCCCAACATCTTTTGCAGGATTTGAAACAGTTAGCCGCTTCCCGGCTCTGAGGGGATCGCTGTAAACCTTCACAGCAGAAGTCCCCCGGCCGCAAACCCATTCTGGCGCATTTAAAGTTCGAAAAACGCATACCTCGTTGGAACAGCTAGATTTTCGTCATTTTGCATGGGGGAGTTTGAATTAACAATTCGCAACCACCACAAATTTTCTTAGTTTGCTATTTTTAATTTTTAAAACAAAATTTAGAAAGTATCCTGCTTTCGCCTGTTAATGTAGTGGACGCATCTGCTTTCTGGTCACGTTCGTCTACTCGTTAAGATTTTCCATTCTCGTGGACTACTCGAGTTATAAATTATACCTCGCTGGCACAACCCTAGTTATTGAAATTTATAAATATTCTTGGCACCGGAAACGAGGCTGCATGTTTATCATTTTTGCAATTTTGTTTAGTGTAGTTGTCAAACGATAATTATGCGAAACTGGCGTCGAAACTGGCAGCGAGATTGAAGCGGATTACTTTGTTTAGTAAACTGATTGTTATGACGCAGAATGCTGGCTAAACGCAATATGACGGACGGCAAAACAGCCGAAGGTATGGTACCGCTCGCAGCCACGCCCACTTCTGCAGACGAAAGTTACATCTAAATAGACTAAACAGACGTGGGTAATTGTTTAGAATAGCTGCGCCACCTTAAATGGTATGCCTGAAAACCGCAGGACACTCTTGTAAAGACCGCAGGACACCCAAATGAACAGTTTCGACCGATAGTAATTGTTCTTAGACTCTGTTTTATTTTTTTTATCACTTTTAATACAGAAAGAAAGAATGAAGGAAGGAAAGACTATTTATTAACACAGCGTCATATAACCCAACTGTCTGAAGAGTGTACTGCAGTTGGGTTGACATTTGTGGTGTCCTGCGGTTTTCAGTCATACCCACCTTAAACGGCTGCATACATATATGACATTGGTGTGTATCGGTAGAATGACTTTCGTTATGCATGTTTTTAGATAGCATTTGGTGAAATAATATTATTTACCTTTTGATGACCGGTTGTACAATTTAATGTAAACGTTAATGCTAGTGTAATAGATGTTCAACAGTTTGTTTATTTTTTCGTATATGTCGTGCTTAAGTAACGGGAAGTACCAAAATTGTCGGGCGCAGGTGTGCAGTATAGGCGTTTTGATTGTGAAAATTTCATTTCTATGCCAGAAGTGGGTGTGGCGGGCGGCAACTGTCATGTATTGTCAGACAATAACCTTCATGGCCTGTATAGCGTGCTGAGGTGATCACGTGCACTACATTGGCGGTCAGTGATGGTTGTCTAGACCAAGCGCGTTTTGTCTGTTACGGCATGCGTGTTATGGCATCGAATGCGAATATCGTCAACTTTGGAGCGTTTAGATGGACAATGCTGCGTTTTTGTAATGTGTGTAATAGTGCAACATATTTTTTAGCTTTATCGTGCGTCATGTCGTCGTTCTGCGTGAAAATGCTGTGTGCGCTACTTTTTTGGCTGAACAAGGTAGGAGTATGTTTGTTTTGTGATTTGTTTGTTTTAATGGTGCTTCAGAAGTGACTGAAATAGGTAGAATTAGTGTTGCTATGCATGTTTCAGACTAGTTTAATTATGGGAAACTGCAATTGATTGTCATATTGCTACCCGAGAATAAATTTGGGGTTTTGAGTGGGGAGAAGCATTTAATATTAATTCCTTCGTTCTTAATATGCTGCTTATTCAGTACCTGCAGTTCGTTGTTTTTTCTCAGGGGGTGGTAGTTTGATTTTGCTGTTTTTTTGCGATTTTTGTATTCATTTGTGATTTACATTGCTGCTTACTCAGCTTATTTTTTTTCTAAATTTGTTGGTACAGTATTCATTCGCTAGGTGGCACCATTAAGCTGTTTAGCTAGTTTTATGGGTTGTAGATGCGGCTTAAATTCAGCTATAAAATTATTTTTTATTACGTTTAGTATGTGTTTCAAATGCCAGGTAGCACCATTAGTGTTTCTCGTCTTTTTTGTTTTTTTCCCTAAAAAGACCTAGCCCCTTTTTTCTTTATAGGCCCCATCAAATAAACCCTCTTTAGAATGATGGAATTCACCCAAAAAGTGAACTTTGTTCTCGGGTCTTAATAGTCTATTATTTGCAGTTTTCCACAATTAAATTAGTCTGAAACATGCATAACAACACTGATTTTACCTATTTCAGTCACTTATGAAGCAATCTGGGGTGGTGGAGATACTGTAAATTTTTACCCAGACGTGTATTGTAGGAAATCTAGGACACGATTAGTCGACTGTAGTTGATTTTTTGGAGATTCATTGTGTGATAGTTTTTTATGACACTGATAACGACATGTTTCATGAAATGTCTTCATATCATATCATGTTTGGCTTTTAATGGTCCGCAACCACCAAATATCTGCAGTGAATTAAACGTATAGTAGTCATTTCTATGCAGTGAGATTGTTAATGGCACTTTTAGTGCAAAAAAGTGGTTTGAATTAAGATGCTGTCTTCTTTCAATAATCATTCTAATTTATGTTTATACCGATACATTGATAACGTTGAATTGTCCTGTTTCCCACTGTTGTTTGGTCATATAAAGACTGCTGTTTTACCTTATTCAAAAAATCGTCTGATCGTCTGCCATATGTGGTGTTCTAACTGCACATATTCAGCAAGAAAGCACATTATTCAATATGAAAAGAGAAGTGAAAATTATGGGATTTACTTAGTTAATGTCACCCTGATAGTGTAGTGCAACTAGTTGCAGTGTTATCGGGCAAGGTTGTATTGTCTTTCACGTCATTTTAAGATAAAAAAGTTACTTGTGCATTACTCAGGTTGACTTTGTAAGGTGTATGCATTGTGTTTGGTATTTAGAACTTTTTGCATATACGGTATGGGCATGGCATTTTATATTAGAACATTGGTAAGTCATGCATAATAAAATTAAAAAGAACAAAAATGCTTATTTTATTTTAAATTATGTTCATGTGTATGGACAAAGGACTGATCGTGAATTAGAACATTGATGAATAATGCTTTTTGTTATGCAGACTATCGTGCAATGGATCCGCCAGAGGAAACAACCTCTCAGTCCTCAGTAGCGCGACCCTCGCTGTTACAGAGAACGATATTCGTTAATCATGCTCAGTCTCGCACTTACTGTTCCAATAAGATCAGGTAACATCTGCTGTAGAAGTTAACTTGTTTCATTTGAGTCTGATGTGATGTGCGTATGTCACTTGATCTCAAGGAATGACTTACTCAATTTGAATAGTTTGAGAAGGTGAATAAATCAGTTCTCAGAAGATATTTTTCGGGAAGATATATGATCGCATTTTTTCGGATAGTTTATTCTTCCGCTGGTCATATTCTGGGCTGTTACTAATGCCTAGATATAAACATTAGAAAAGTTTGAGATATAATGTAAAAATATTTCTACTTTGGCTTTTTAAGAAAAAATTCACTGATCTATGTTAATGTAAAATATGTGTACAATATAAAGGTATTAGAAATCTGGGGCAGAGCCCAGTGTGAGGTCGTTTGCTGTGATAGGTTTGTTTGTGGTTAGAGTCAATTATATTATTATATTTCTATATGCATTATATACTAAATGTTACATAATATTATATTTTGATTTTGATTTTTCTGCTGCAGTGCAAATGATCTTGTGCCGTATCAACATTTATACAGGTTTTTAGTAAGAATGATACAAAAAAAAATGAGTACTGTGAGACTGAGTGAACTGCAAGAAATACGTATCATGTGCTTTCTGATTTTCAGCACCGCTCAGTATAGCTTCATATCATTTCTTCCAAAGTTTCTCTACGAACAGTTCCAGAAATATTCTAACGTCTTTTTTCTTTTCATCGCATTGCTTCAGGTACCATAATGAAATCATTTCTGTTGCATTGTTTGCTTTTAGAATAGATTTCAACTATTGTTGCAGTTAAATTTGATTTGTTGACCTTTAGTTGATATTTTGTGTGACTGGGAAGTTGCACTTATTTCAGTTGTTAGTAATAAATTTGTCGTTTCATGTTAATTAAAACTAGTCATAGTATAGTGACCAGTTATTGGCTTAGTAACAAAAAGTTGCCTGGTTAGCTTGCCTCATAGCATGATGAAGTACTGCATTTGGAAGTTGGGGGGGCACGTTTCTTTCATGGAAAGTTGGGTTAGATGTCGTTTATGGCACTAACAATATCTAACGCAGCTGATGAGACTTGACCAAAAGTCTGACAGATTCATGTTTGCAGTTTGCCACTTTGCAAGTTGCTGCTTTTAATGTCTTTCTGAAATTTTTGCTAAATGATTAACTAAAATTTAATTTAGTACATATAAAAATGTGTCAGTAATAGCGATAGTAGCTGCTACAGCAGCACAACATTTGGTAGTAGCATCAATTGTCGTTATTTTCAGCAAATTCCGAATGTTTCACCCACTGGAAAATACACAACAGCTGTACCCCTGCTGTTCATCCTCTGTATGTCTGCTCTGAAGGAAATTGTCGAGGACTATGTGAGCATTTCAACTATTTATATTATTTAGTTCTATATGAATTTAATTCAGTATTATGTGCTATTTAATACATAATTAATTTTGCTTACATTTTAGAATTAGTATCAGTATGTGTGTAATTTTTTCTGTGGAAGCTTTTAGGCGGCATGGCCTTGATGAAACCAGCAGCTATTGCTGCAGGTGTCATTGTAGCGTGGTTTGTCTGTCTGTCTGTTTCCATCCTGCTGCGGGTAGAAGGCTGAGTTTAAATAAATCACCATTAGTTCATGATCATATATTGTTCAACGAAAAGTTGACACATGCAACTTCTAACAATGAAAACGTGAAACACATTCAAACATATGGAAACCTTTGCGAAAAAAATGTTTCATGTTATTTTCGATTGTTAAATCAAACCAACAAAAAGTACTTTCATGTCTTTTTGTGTGGTTTGCATTTCTCAGTGGCATGTTTTAATATATACGTGATTTTATAAAAACATATGCTATAATTGAATGTGCAGAGGCGTCATTGTGCTGATGACGAAGTCAACAAGCGCAAAGTACAGAGTGTGTAACTTTCAGCTTTATAATTTAATTTTAATCCACATTTAATTCACACACTCCTGATTTTGCTAATTGGCAGACATTTCAAGCATGTTGAAAATAACACCAATAGGCTTGCTAAATAGGTTTTGTCATTTATGTTGAATTTTGTTTTTCTCTGTTTACTGTTGAGTTTTGCACATGTTTTGTGTTGGCTGAAGATTTAATTTAGTATTTTCTGTATTTATATTTCTCGTGTGGTTAATTTCATATAATATGTGGCCGCTTGCCACTTAACTTTTGTGTGATTTTTTGCTATAATATTAGTAATTTTTGATTGATTTTTACTGTTAGTAGTAGTTGTGAGTTATGTTTGTTATGTTTTTACAGTTGGTTTCATTTGATGCTGATCCTTTCACGAAGTATGTGGAATTGTATATTATTTATATTTTTCTGTGATTTGATTTTTAATTAGTTAATTTACGTGTTATTTATGTGGCAGTTCTGAATATTCTGGTTGTTTTTCTTTTGTTGAATAAGTTTCATTTTCTGTTATTTTTCTTTTGGTTTGTTTATTATAGTCTTGAAGACAACAAGTCATATGGTTAGGTTTTATGAATATTTCCAATAATTTTGCATCCTTTTGAAACATTTTTTGTAGCTTGATTACATATTATATTGTCTGAATTATATTTTGCAGGTTTATGACAGTTTTTTAAATGTTTGTTTTATGATTTTATCTCTTATATTAGCTTTACTAGACTTTTTTTCATGTCTAGGATGCAGTAGGCCTTTTCTTCTAGTTATAGGGAGTGACTACAACTGTCAAAATGCAACTTACAGTGCATAGCAAGGTCTCTTTATCTGCATGAAATATTTCATTAGATAGCTGACAGTGTTTTTAACAGTTCAGCAGTGTGCGATTAACATTTTTTTCCGTAATTCTGAAATACTGGGATTGGGATGCTGCCAGCCCCTGGATTTATGATTCCACGGACTGGCAGCGGGGGGAGGGTACCTGAGTGGGGCATAATTTTGCGGAAATGTGCCAGGGCACAATTTTGCAAAAGAACAGGGGAGGGGGTGTACTTGGGCGGGGCATAATTTTGCGGAAAAATTTGGGGGTTGTACTTGGCCATGGCATAACTTTGCGAAAAATGGCGGGGGTACTAGGCCAGGGCATACTAATGGCTGGGATCGTGGGATTTGGGATCCCGAGATTTGATTGCAGTCACTAGCTGTTAATCTTCTTCTCCATCTTGTGCCTCTGTTCACCAAGCAGTATAATTTGATACCAGTCCGTGGGCGGTGATGCTCTGTGGCTGGGAAGGTAACAATGACCATGCGTCACCGATTCAGTGGTCTATCCACCTACGGGCTCAACGGCCAACGTATGGGAGATGAGCATCCTGCCTAATGCCTGTGCTCCAGATGAAGCACAGCCTGGTTTGCCTTTTGATTGCATAAGTGCTGTGGGTGTGTGCGTGTGTAAGTCTTGAGGAATGGGAACTGGCAGCTGCTGCAGTGGACCGAGGTTATGGTTGGAGACATCATCAAAGTTGTCAGCGGACACTTCTTTCCCGCAGATCTCTGCCTTCTCTCCTCCAGGTGATTACTTTACAAAGAACAGTGATTCACAACTAATAGTGCCAGCACTTTTGATGATAATAAGAGCCACTTCAAACAGTGACAGCATTAGTGTAATTATAAGTTTTGTGGGAATTCAGATATAAGGATGAGAACTGACCAATATTCAGCTTTGGCAAAATGGTTGTAGATTAGGCCTACCTTATTCTTTGTGGGTGTTCTGAATTTAAAGGTGATCTGAGCGTATGTTAGGGTTTATATGATTAGATATTACGCAAGAGTTTATTTGACTGGCTAAGGATTTTTTGGTTGTTTTGATATAGCAATTATGTATGCAAATTATGCTGTAATAAAGTCTATTGATTTTTAAAATGTATATGTGTATTAGTACACTGCCAGTTGGGTAACAGAAAGATTGTGTAAAGTCTTAGTTTATAGTTGTCACTTTTGCTGCAACAATTTACAGAAGTTTACTTTTGGGACCTGACGTGGAGTAACTGGATAAATCAGCATGCTTAGCAGAAATGGTATATTATCATTAATGTAGTTTTATCACTGCATCAATGTTACATGTCGTCCTGATACTTATGCAAATCTATGCTAATTTATGCATGCAGTGAGCCACAGGGCATGTGCTACATAGAGACAGCAAATCTTGATGGCGAAACTAACCTGAAACTTCGACAGGTTATTCTGTTACCATTTAAATTATTTCAGCTTTACACGTAGCTGTCTTGGTGATGTTTCTTGCCTTAGTTTTTGGAGGTTTACTGTTTCAATTAGAGCAAATTCTAGCTAGATATTATTTTTTCATTGGCCAGGCCGAGTTGGCCTTGGTGACTAATAATAGTCAGGTGGCTCGCTAATGTTAAATTTCATATTTTTAACCACAATTGACACAGAACAACTTTGTTGATGAGGATGATGATGATGTAAGTAGATTTATATAGCACAAAATGTTGATAAACGTCTAATGCACTAGATGCACCTCTAAAAGGAGCCCAGCTGTTGCAAGGGAAGGTCAATTATATTGTACTCTCTGGCCATCGCTACATTTTGTCTGTTATTTACTTATTTAATACCGAATCTGTAACTTTATTGGATCATACCTGTAAATTGCACTACTTCTGGTTACAGTAAATGCTCTAGTTTGTGCAGGCAGTAATTTTTGATGCAATTTGCAGCGAAACCACTGCAGATAGCAACATAATTAAGGTACCACAGGGAAGCAGTTGGGAACCCTGTTTGCTTCTTCAGACAGTTTTTTTGTAAGGCATGCCATTTAGCCACAATACATATGTTTCACACAGATGACAGACAAAGAGATAACATTGATGCTATAGGTGTGATTTTAATATGGTTGGGCAAAAACTGCACAGTATTATTTTATAGAACTGTTTCAAGATGTCAGATGGTGATGCCAATGCTGATGGTATTCAGGGTCTGCCGTTGACAGCAAAGCTCCTGACACACGAGGATCTGTTGTCAGTCAGTGGGCAGCTCGAGTGTGAGCCACCAAACACTCATCTCTATGAGTTTGCCGGCAATATTCGCCTCACAGGCCGACAGTTAGTACATTGGCATTTATTTCTTTTATTTATATATTTTATTTATTTACCAGCATTTGCAATTTTGCATTCATACTACAATACACGTTACACATGTGTATGAATTTGTATTTACATTGGGCAACTTCACTTTTTGACTTAGACTTTCGCTGAGCCAAAGCTAAACCTGAACGCTAAAGTCTGTACCAAAGTTCAACTAAACGATTAAAAATGGCGGAAAACCGGTAAACCTAACAGGAAATAAATCAACCACTTACACTTGGACTTGCTTATTTAATTGCGCCGCGCATGCAAATAACGTAGTTACGTAACATCTTATGTCATTGTGTAGCCATTACAGCGTTTATTTTTGGTACCAGACTGTTTTAATTCATTAAACTATCCGTACGTATAGGACTGTAAATAGTCGCCATGTTTTCGCTCAGTGAAATCACTTCACTTTTTGACTTAAGTAGGCACTTAGGCCGAAGTTAAGGTTCAACATAAGTCTAAGTCAAAAGTGACGTCGCCCATTATACTTGAGTGTGAGCTGCCAAACACTCATTTTTACAAGTTTGCTGGCAATATTTGCCTCACAGGCTGTCAGTTAGTAGACTGGTGTTCATTACCTGTGTTTGCATTTGTAGTACAGTACACGTTACACAAACGTATTCATTGAATTGGAGATGTAATCTGGCCAGTGAAAGTTTGGTACAAAGGTGTGGATGTTAGCTGCTTGAGCATCAATTGATAGGTTGTTTTTTCTGGGTTTTTTTGTGGAACGGCTTTGTGATGGTAGTGGTAGCAGCAACGGCTATTTAAGGTTCAAGCAGACTGAAATTAACATCTTTGTAATGGTATTGTTCGTGACTGGTGAAACAGTGCACCGTTGCTGTTTAGTAATATTTTGTTTCAGTTATCTTTGTGTGTTTTTATTTATTCGTCAGGGCCGTGGCAGTTGGTCCAGACCAGCTGTTGCTCAGAGGTGCCATGCTTAGAAACACAAGATGGGTCTTTGGTAAGTAGGAACGTTCTGGTTTCTAATATTACGTTCAGCCACAGATGCAATTTCAGCAGTGTTAGATGATTTACAGTAAGTCAGTCTTAAACGTGATCATTTCGGCGACCTCGTATACGCCGATGATACAGATTTTCTCGTCAAACAGCTGAAGCTGTCTTTAGCCTGAACAGCTTCAGTGAGACTTCCAGTGCACTCAGCCTTTGGGTTTTGTGGCCAAAAACAAAATTGCAGAATCTCGGTACCCAGCCACCAGCCAGCGTAGTAAATGGAAACACAGCTGACAGTGTGGACAACATCATCTACTTGGGCAGTGTCCTTTCTTTCGACGGTTACTCTCGTCCAGACATTAACAGACGTTTAGCTAGTTTAGCATTGTCAGTTATGTCAACACTTAGTCACATCTGGAAGGATCGGCGTCTTTTACTGACCACAAAAACCCATATTTATCAGGCCTTAGTGCTATCGATATTATTGTACACAGCCGAAACTGGGACTCTTCTCGATGCTGATTCCAGAGCTTTTGAGGCATTTCATATGAAATGTCAGAGGCAGCTCCTGCAAATCAAACGGCACCAGTTCATTTGGAATGATGAGATAACTGAGTCCGCCAGTCTGCCAGGCTTGGTCATTACTTAGATGGATAACGCTCAACAAATGGGTGAACCATCTCAGTATATAACCAGCCAGATCAATTCAACTTAGCCATCCTGCTTTTAGGTAGGTGAAATGAGGACCATTAAAAGCAGGCACACCATAATGCACTAGGTCTGAAATCTGTGTCTGGTCTCGCAGTGTAAACTGGTGTCTGCCTGATGGCTAAGGAAATCAGAGATCGATGCTGCTCTATGGCCAGCCAAAGACCTTACATTGTGTTTACATTGCATATTGTATACTGACAGGGTTAGTTGTATACACCGGCCGTGAGACAAAGGTGATGCTGAATTCCACGTCGGCACCTCGCAAGCGCTCTTCTGTTGAAAGAACTGTCAATAGACAGGTCTGTATCAACTATATTTCTGGTAGGCAGTAGGCATATTCAGTACTCGTGCAGTTATCTGGCATGCAAGCAAAACAGAAGTGGTTTTCACCAGTGCATAACTAATCGTTATGACAAACTTATTATTATGCCACTGAATTTTGAAAATTAAATAATAATGATGATGATGATGATGATCATGAAATAAAATTTTTATCAGCCAACCATACTTAAGTAATGATTGAGCTGTTGGCATTGTTGTCGTCCGTCTGTCTGTTCTCCGTCTGTCTGTCACTGATGTATTGTGGCTTAACGGTGTGAGATAGGGCCTAGGTTGCTATTGGTCACTAATAGGAAGTCACATATTGGCTTTCAAATGATATAGAAATCGATGACCTTGGATGATCATGAAGGGTCATAACACACTATGGTATGCCAAACATGCAGTATTGTGGCTAAATAGTAAGTCGTAGGGGGTCGGCGATGATACCATCAGATAGGGCGCTAATGACTTCCTAGAGGCTGTCAACAGTAGCCATGTCTCCATCTGCTGTGGTTTGGCCGCAATTTTCAATGGAAAGTTTCAAGCTATAAGTAGCTATATCTTGGAAACGGTGAGAGATAGGGCCAACGTTACTAATAATCACTAATAGGAAGTGGCATACGTCCTGTCAGACGAAATGGAAATTATTGACCTTGGATGACCTTGAAGGCCTTTACATGCTATTGCGGCTAAATGATGCGAGTAGGGCCTAGGTTGCTATTGATCACTAATAGGAAGTCTCATATTGGCTTTCGAATAACCTGAAAATCATCAACCTTGGATGACTTTCAAGGTCACTGGCAATCAGTACTGTCGACTATCCTAGCAACAGCTGGGCTTCTTGTTGAGTAGGAGCTGCCATCTATAGTACATTTTGTTACTGTGGTGAGTCAACAGAGCAGTTTTCAGTTTTTGCCGAAAAGTTTCTAAAGAGCCAGACTGTTGTAAACTGTGGGAGCCACTGCAGAAAATGCGTGAGTAACCCGTACAGTACAGAGATTAGGGTTGTTTTTGTTTGTGGGGCTTAGTAGCACAGTGGTTACAACTTTAGACTCGCAGTCGAGATGTCATAGGCTAAATGTTCGCCTGAGTCAATTGCCACGTGATGACTACATCAATCTGTGAAGCCCCCCCCCCGGCCTTCAATAAACAGCGTTCTGCAATTAATGACTCTCTGGAGCATAACAGGGGAGATTATTCGAACTGCCATTACTGTTACATG
>Ga0056128_1003508_pt1 | contig 19268 bp, 16 predicted proteins | sample WorMetLIZISLAND2_FD_71113 | JGI IMG/M metagenome (GOLD analysis project Ga0056128, IMG submission 71113) | Marine gutless worms symbiont microbial communities from Max Planck institute for Marine Microbiology, Germany - Olavius geniculatus... ... | reverse complement strand
ATCCGGTGTCTCCAGCACTCCCAGTCATCCCCGGCACGCCCGTCGCTCCAGTTATTCCAGCTGCACCTTTCTGCCCAACGCTGCCTGCTATTCCCGTACTGCCGGTAGGACCCCTAATTCCATCGGCGCCCGGATCACCTAAAGGCCCGGTAAACCCCACCGCACCGGCCGGCCCGGAAGCTCCGGTAAATCCGGCAACTCCAGTGAATCCGGTTCCGCCCGCCGGACCCTGTTTGCCAGACTGTCCGGTGTCGCCGGCTAAACCTGTCGCTCCGGTGGGCCCTAGAAGTCCACCGGTTCCGGCAAGGCCTTGGATCCCAGTCTGGCCGGATGCCCCAGTGTGTCCGGGTGAACCGAGGGTACCGCGGACTCCTTGCGGACCCGTTGCCCCAAGTCCACCTATAACATTCACTCACTTCAATCAGCTGTCAATCAAGTAATTTATTGTGTGTGATCGTCAAGATTTATTTCAACCACGCATTGTGTTCTGTTGTGTTTAAACGAGATTAAATGCGCTTTATCTCGTTAATGCATAGTAAAAACACAAATTTGTATTGTAGCTTATTCAGTCAGAAGCATTTTATGAAACGCATTTAAACGAATTCAAGCGCAACGCAACACAACACAACTCGTAATAAAAATAATCCTTTAGAACGACAGTCAAGCAATGTCCCAGAACAACACTAATTTGTAAGAGTTAAAACCTACGGCCTAAACGAGAACAAAAGTTCACTGCTCAACCTGGCTTTACCCTATTTCTGAATAAAGTTCAAAGTAGTATTCATCTTGTTTGTTGAACTACATACTATATGATTATTTGAACATAAAATAAGCAAAACCTCACTTGTATGTTAAGAATTGTAGTACTGGAACTGCATTACTCATTATTTGTTCAGTCTCTTGGTGCAATTGACTAAACAACCACAAAAATTATCTGCCCTGTTAAGTTTTGCAGTATTGTTGCAAAAATTCCAAAAACGCCGCTTAGAACTATCCCAAAAAAGCCTATTAAACAACAAAAGATGTCAATTGTCGACGTCAGGTGCCAACATAGTACGCGGCTGTCTCTTCAGTTGCCGAGCTTCTTAAGCACTGGGAGTAAATTAGATCACTGCAAAAGCAGCGATTACGACAGGAATGCGTCATGTTTGTGAGACTGTTGACATCTGGTGATCCTGACCTTTGACCTTTTAAACCATAAAACGTTCACACCAATAAATTGTACATGTAGCTTTTTTCCAAGTTTTGTTCTTCCCGAGTTTGCAGTTTGTGTGAAACAGACAGACAGATAATGTTCATGCAAAATTTTACTATGTGCAGCGGTTTGTAAATTACCATGTCGACAAAGCTTCAACGCTGAAAACAATACTGCCGTCGCTTCCGTGTGGTCTACAGTAAAAAGTGCAAAATGCGACCTACCGCTAGCTCCGCGGCTGCCAGATGAGCCGGTCGGTCCGGCAGTTCCGGTAGCCCCAGACATTCCCGGCTGACCTTGTGGTCCTCGGATGCCTTTCACACCTGGGGCACCAGTCGGACCGCGGCTGCCGACATCACCAGTGTTACCGGTACTGCCAGTGGGTCCTGTCACTCCAGTCGCACCAGTGAACCCAGGTGAACCAGTCACACCAACCGCACCTTCGCACAGACAGGAAGAGATATGCTTAAGCATACCAACAAAACATTCACACAGACACTCAAAAACACTCGTCGTGATACGTACACCGTGGGCCAATAAAAAACCTGCCACTTACCTTTGTCCATATCTTCGCCACCTATTGACCGATTTTCAAATTTTTTTCACTGGCACACTTTGCGGACAATTTGCAATAATGTGATTATTATATATCCCACAACACCGTAAATGCGCCTCTATACTACCTTGTAAAATATAAATGTAAGAAAAATTAACGATTTTGAAACATTTAGGTAAATAAAAAACACTTTAGACCAACATTGCGGTGAATGACCCATATGACACTAGGCTGTGTTAGACCCACAGTGTCATACAGTCCATTCACCGCAATGTTGGTCTGAGGTGTATTTTCTCCATTTCCTTAAATGTTTGTTTGTTTGTTATTATAACTATATATTCATAACTCGTTTATATTTCACAAAATAGTGTAGAAACACGTTTACGGCGTGGTGGGATATAAAATAATCACGTTATGCCAATGGATAAAAGTGAAGTGGCACGTTTTTTATCGGCCCACCCAATGCGTAGGCCTACACACAGCAACGCGCCTGATAACGGAAAAAGAAACCTGCAGCCACGCCGCGTGTGCAGTGTAAACTGTGGAATTTACCGTGGACTTTTGTTTTCTAGTTTTTTGTTGCTTGATGAGCCTACGTTTTTTTTATAATATTAAATATAAAAAACTTACCAGTTTACATTGCTGTCTAAGGGCGACCAAAACACACAACAAAACAGCAGAAATCATTTTACTAGGACACAAAAGTGATAGAATTTGCTGTTAAAGGCCAAAAGTTCACTGCGCATGCGTCGTGTCACGTGACCTGTGGGCAGGGGGTCCAAAATAACCGCATATGTGGAATTCCCGAGGCCACACTGCCTATTCACTATGCCACTTTGATAAGGCTATGATGACAATTAAGGGTAGTTTGTAGATGAGCATCTCCATTGCTAAGCATTTTCAGTGGTATTTTTTCAGTCCGAAAATGGGCCTAAAATTTGCAGCTTTGAGAAGATTAAAGGGGAAAATATGAAAAATGAATGTTGAGACCCCCTAGGAAATCAATCCCCACCGAAGCACGTCATCCAGTGCAAAAAATGCAGCAATACTCCCAAAAATGTGTTCTTCAGAGCTTGGCAAGAAAAGTATTTAAAAAGAAATAAAGAAGAACCCATTTTTGAACATTATATTTCTCCCCTTTGCCCCGCCGAACCTGCTGCACCGATTTGTACCATTTTTGGCACTTAGGGTCACACCACCGACGTAATCATCCAGGTCAAATTTTAAGTCGATTAATTCAGCTGTTTGGGAGCTACGGGTGCCCAAAATCTGGGGTTTCCCATTGACTTTGATAGTCGCCCTTACAACAGTGTTACGCACTACCGTGCTACACTGTGAAAGAACTTGACAGCGACTTTGTTTTTGCTTTTATTTTATTCCACACATAAACGCCGTTGTAACTGATAACAATTTGACAAAAGCGGAATTTGTATTCGCCAGATGAATGCAGCAATGCGCAACTGCATGTTTTTGTTGGTGTTCGACTCCAAATTTTCCCTTCCCTTGGAGATCAGCAATCCGCATCTAAATCCGTCAAATGGTCTAAGCAAAAAGGTGCACAAATGTGACAAACATCAAACTGACAGACCACGCTACAGAGAAAGGTATAGGAATAGGCAGAATCGCTTGCACCACAATAGTGATTCCGCCGAAAAGTATGAAAAAACAAAAGAAGAAAGAAAAATGCATTTACCTGAAACTCCGTAAGCTCCGCCAGTTCCAGGACTGCCAACACTTCCAGAGGGACCGGTGGAACCCTGAATGCCAGGCGGTCCTGTGGCTCCTATCACACCTCTGGAGCCTTCCGCGCCTTGTGGCCCTGGACTACCTTGCAATCCAGTCGATCCTGTGTCACCCACTGGGCCTAAAACCCCCGTCTCACCAGTACCACCCTGGACTCCTCTCAGACCTGGTAAACCAGACGATCCGACCACACCCGTGTCACCTGTACCACCTTGAAGTCCTGATGCTCCAATCACTCCGGGTCTTCCGGTCATTCCGGTATAACCTGCAGTCACCAAAAGATCACAAATAAAAATTTCAATAGCTCCAACTTAGTACTCTTTATGCAAAACAAGTTATGTCTTTGGGGCATATATCCAAAATTTTAAAATAATCAACTTTCAAATCACTTCCCATATTTCCAATCATTTCTACCCAAATCACGAATAACATCACAAGCAAAATTTTAAGTTTCTCAACTGTCGCTGTCAGTGTCACTGTAAACTTCAGCATCACACAGCTGTGAGCACATAAGACCTAAGCTATCTGTCCTTGCAAAGCTGTGCCTCAAGCTTACAGTTTTAAAATACAGTCAAGCCCGCGTGGTAGTCCTACGACTTGCTACAATCTGAAATCAAACTAAATTCGAATCAAATACTTTTAAACCAAATCACGAATCGAATCCAACAATTATGAGTTACGTATTGTTACGATTTAAATCAAATCAAGATGTGACTGGCCCATTACTAATCACCTGTGTGTCCAACCGGACCTATGGATCCGGACGCACCGGATTGGCCAGATAATCCCGGCGGTCCACGTCCACCGGTTGATCCAACGGGTCCTGGCTGGCCCGGGACTCCGCTGACGCCAAACCTACCCGGTGAGCCGGTAGACCCAACAGGTCCGGTTATACCGGTCTCACCAGGCAAACCAGTTGCTCCTGACTCCCCCACGATACCAGTGGGCCCAGTCGGCCCCGTGTTACCTGTATATCAACACAGCAAATACGTAGATCTACTGGGAATCAAACGCAGTGGTAAGAAAGCAGGAGCGATAATGATCCATTCGACTAATTTTAGTCCGTCGGACAATTTTCTTTCGTCTGAAAATATTTTTCCAGCAACGCCTAACGTAACACCTGTAATAAAAGTTCAAGTAAAACGTGAAAAAGTATTTATAGCAAAAAAAATTAAAAACGTTTCCAAATTTTTAAACAACGAGACATTTTTTTACTAGTTTGTTGATGAAATCACTACATTCAAAGCTGCGAAGTAGAACTTTTTTATATTCACTGAATATAAAACCAAATGCTGAAAGCACGTTTTCCATCAAAATATTACTTTGACAACAACTCTAAACGTTCATTGCATCCTCAGACGTCATGGTTTAGATACCAGTTTAGATACTAATTGACGATGCAGTTATGAAAACTCAAAGGCTTACTCTTAACCGGGCCACTCTGTACTACGTATTGGCGTGTGAGACATTTTTTTCCGAGTTTACCGGTATCTCCTGGTCGACCGCTGCTTCCGGTCCAGCCAAGCACACCCGCCACTCCGGTATCGCCGCCCGCTCCAGCCAGACCTTGCGGCCCTTGCACTCCGGTAGCACCAAGATCCCCCACTCTCCCAGGTTGTCCCGTCTCGCCTACATCCCCCGTCAGTCCGGTATCACCAGTCACTCCAGCCGGACCGGTTAGTCCGGTAATGCCTGCCGGACCACGTGCGCCGGTAGCACCGTCCGCACCGGGCGCTCCGGTGCTTCCCTGAGGTCCGGCGGGTCCGGGCATTCCGGTAAATCCGAATCCGCCTCGAAACCCCGTGGCGCCATGCTCGCCCGGAACCCCAGTGTCTCCAGTCGCGCCGACGCTTCCGATCATTCCAGACGCTCCGGTCCGGCCGCTGGGTCCGGTATGTCCGGTACGTCCAGAGGATCCGGTAAATCCCACCGCTCCATCCGCTCCGGTGCGACCAATCCGGCCGGATGCGCCAGTGTCCCCTGTCACGCCCACTGCTCCTGTGAGTCCAACGGGTCCGGTGTTTCCCGTCGGTCCTGTTGCCCCCACGGCACCAGTAGGTCCGGTGATACCTGTACAAACACCGGTAAAAGTGAGCGACCGAGTGAGTAGAGGCTGTGGCATAACGGCGTGTACACAGCAACAGAAATGAACTGTACTGAACTTGCTTTGTACACAGAAAAGCAACACAGCTAAAATGAGTTGAACTCAGTGTGTGAACTGCACTGACATGTTTCAGTTTATATATATATATATAAATGTATATAGAATAGCAGCTGCTAGAAGCTTATTACTTTCTTTGCAAGCTGTTTACAACACAAAACAGCTTTGTCACAGCGTTAGTGCAGCAATCTACTTGTAAAACTTTAAAACGTAACTATAAGCTCAGCTTAGTCATTAGCGAGTGGAGACGACAATGGCAAAGCGTCAGACCGCATACGTTTTACGATGTCAAACGCCAAAGACACGGTGACCGCTTGCGAGCGACGCATCGGCGACGATCAACAGATCAAGCATTCTGCCGACGACAGACCGGGTTTGACACGGTCCATTTATTATTGTATTGTAGGCCTACTGTGTCTATTGTAAAGTTTATTGCCTTTTTATAACTCACATTAATCCGTGACGACATTTAGCAGCTTGTTAAACTCTATTATTTGCTAAAACAACGTAAATATCTTGATTTTCTACGTTTCCAAATTACAGAAAAATGGGCGAATTTGCGGCTTACATTGAACGTTCAAAAGCAAAGTGTTTCGGCTTCAGGGGGGCTTTGCCCCCCTGACCACTGACCAGGGGCTCTGCTCCTGGACCCCGCTTGGGGCTCCGCCCCCAGACCCCTGTTATAGGCTCGCGCTCTGCGCGCTCGCCATGTTCCTCTTTGCCAAATCCTAAATATGCCACTGGACTGATCCGCCAATATTCGACCATCAACTGGATGGGAGATTTGATGGACGATTAGTCGGTAATTGGCGATAGAAAAACGATCATTTAGATGATCTCCAGTCAAGTCCCAAAGTTGATCAGAGATCAATTTGATAGGCCATCAAATGTGCATGAAAAAAGGGCCCTGAGTTATGACATGGTGAAAGATCTTTAATTTTTCACTGTGGTTATGATTATGAAAAAAAACTGCTACCGCTATGAGTTTTATTACCTTTTACCTCTTATAGGCTAGCCTAAGCCAACACATTATTTTTGTATTGCTGGTTAGCCAAGTTTATTAACTGCGATTATCTGGCACCGTTATGGAAATATGGCGCCTCAAAGATAATGGTGTCAAGAGTTTGATTTTTTGGGATCACGTGACGTCATCGGTCAAGTGACCATTCGACTCCCGGGGCTCGACTTCCTATCGGTGGTCCATAGTGATCATGCGTCTATCTAGCACCTTTATGGAGATATGGCCGTTTGAAGTTCTTCCAGGAAGACTCTTCCAGGAACAGATGCCGGTCATTGGTCGGTCGTCGGTCGATCGGTTCTCAATATTACACTGATCTTATATACCCCCCTTCGCTACGTTAGGAACGTAGCGCGCGAGGAGTAAGAAATAGTTAAAGTGTAACTACAAATAAAAAGTTTGCGCCCATCACTAACCTGTCCTGCTGGTCCGGTATCGCCAGTCGGTCCGGTAAAGCCGGGGCTCCCCGAATCGCCAGGCAGTCCAGTAGCTCCCGTCGCACCTTGTTCGCCGGTATATCCAATCACTCCACTGATGCCGGTCGCTCCAACTGCACCCGGACTCCCGACCAAACCGCCACTTCCCGTTGCTCCGACAGTCCCGGGCAATCCGGCAGATCCGGTAGCTCCGGTGGCACCTTGAGATCCGGCAACCCCCTGTACTCCAATCGCTCCGACGCTGCCCGGACTTCCCGCAGTACCAGCGGTGCCAGTGGGTCCGGTGTATCCGGTGAAACCAGTGTCACCTCTCCGGCCGTCGGCACCGGGACGTCCACGTATCCCAGGGCTTCCCGTCGCCCCTGGAGTTCCGGTAAACCCACTCCCACCAGTCGCTCCGGTCGCTCCGGTCTGACCCCTATCACCTTTCTGTCCGGCTACTCCGGTAGGTCCGGTAGCGCCCGGCTGACCGGTAAAACCAACCGCACCGATCTGTCCGGAGAAACCACCGGCACCGGGAGACCCTTGAAAGCCTGCCGAGCCGGGCAGACCGGCGGGTCCGGTCATTCCAGGCGGTCCGGCTACTCCGGGCATTCCATCCGATCCGGACGCTCCCGTGATGCCGGTTGCACCAGTCAGTCCGCTGGCACCGGTACCGCCCTTTGGCCCAGCCAGTCCGTCGGATCCACCAGGGCCCGGCTGTCCCATGCGTCCGATGGGCCCGGTGTATCCGACAGATCCGGATGATCCGGTAGCACCATGCCGGCCGGTTGAACCGCGCACTCCCGTTGCACCAGTAGGCCCGGGGATTCCCGTGAATCCTTGGATACCTTTCCGGCCAGATGATCCAGTAAATCCGGTTGCACCTACGTGAAAAACATCCAACCGAACAAGTTAAGGGTCTTTTACTTCTGCTGGTACTTCCACTGATAGAAATAGAAAGTCAGCCAACTCCTATGTTTGTAAATAGGCCTCAATATAAAGTGTTGCAGTGATATTTCGACTTCAATTAGTCATTTAGTTTTTAATTTTACTTTAACTTCGTGAAAATCATTTTGCATTACTTTTACTTTTAACTTTACTTTTTTTACTTAAGATTACTTTTGCTTGTTAAACTTGCTTTTGGTCAAAATCTTTCGGCTTCTCGCAACTAGCAATATTTTAGTATTGATATGCGTTTTAGTTTTAGTTTCCGTTAGTTTTTTTTCGGCAGTAAATTTTATGTGGCTGTTATTTACTGACATGTTTTCCTTTCAGTTTCTATTTTTGACCATCGTTTCAGTTTTTATAAAATATAGCCTTTGTTTTAGCTTATTAAGTCATTCTTAATGATGAATTGTATACCAAAATGTTCTAATGTGGCCTGTGGCAGTAGACCTTAGGCTGTCAACTCAGATTAAGTCAAATTCCATCAAGCCATTAAACGTTCAACCGTCCAACATTTCAATGGACTTACTTGACGTTAGGCTGATGTATGTATAGAATCAAACTTTTAATTTTAAAAAAGTGTTCAAGCATGGATCGTAGCGGTAGCAAGTCGGTTGTGCAAAATAAAGTATTTAACAGCGTTGTTGTGCATTTGATGTTAGAAGAACTTGGTAACTTAGATTTGACATTATGTTGAAAAGCAAAATAATGCCTTCATGAAACACACACACGCGTGTTGCAGTGCCGTTTATAGCGCATTTCAGTGCCTACAATATGACAATGCGTCATGTATTCGTTTAGACAGACTGACTAGGTTAAACCAAAACAAAATCAAGCTGAGAGATGTTTGTTATGATTTAAACATTTTCGTTGTTTACACTGTTGACTAAAGAAACAAAAAAACATTCAGATACCAGCCTGTAAAACCAAGGTCTGACAAGTCGCAATAATTAATTCTGCACACTGGCATACCAAAAAAGCGAAACAGTTAATCATGAGCTGCAAGATGGATTAATGATAATAATCAAGCAAGCAAAGCTGACGAAAAACAAGAAACATGTACACTACCGGTACAGTAATAAACGGAATGAAAAGCAAGCGCACCTATCACACCGGTCGGACCAGCAGGCCCCTGGGCACCAGCGAATCCAGTCGCCCCAGTCCTACCAGTAGATCCCGGACTACCAGTCGGTCCCGTGTCACCGGACACTCCAGCCTGTCCGGTGGATCCGGTCGCACCACGCCTACCAGGATTGCCAGAGCTTCCCGTCGCCCCAGTCTCTCCCTTCAGCCCAGCGCTCCCTGCCTGACCCCTGGTACCCGTCATACCAGGGGCACCAGGGGAGCCCGATGCACCGGTATCGCCTTGGATTCCACGTGGCCCAGTTGCACCGGTTAGCCCTCGGTCACCTTCACGCCCTGTAGCTCCAGTACTACCTACATCAACATCATCATCATCATCGTTTTATTGCATTAGCGCTTCCACAATCAGCAACACAAATAACACAGTAACATGACAAAGAGAGGACACTATCATTAGTCCAAAGGGCACTGGTCAGAACAGCAGGAAAATTAGAGACAGGATCAGGTTAGGGTTACTGAAGGGGTTAGAAATGGGAAAAATTGCATTTTGTCTGTAGCGGACCTTGGCTCATATGGTTGCCTCTGGCTATGGCGGAACGAAATTCGACCAAATTCGGACTAGCGCCCCTTCAGACTACTGACCATGGCAGTCACCGCAAGTTAAAAGCTAGAAATAGCTTATACGGGAAATTGCCCTTAAGCAGGTAGAAAAAACTAAATTCACACTACTGATTGACAAAATACAATAACAAAGTTAGCTTAAGTACTATTTGGCCTAAGTCTCATAGAATCATGCCACTTCAACACAGTATTACTATGAAAACAATTCAGATATATAAGAAATGTATACCACTGAAACCATTAACCAAGGATAACTGAAGTAAGTACATGCATATTTAAAGTGCACAATGTCAGCCAGTGGCCGAATCTTTAACAAAGCAGTGATTATTTTGATAACATTAATATTACGCTGAGCTATGTAATGTTTAGAAAGGAAATAAACTACGAATATCTGCGACAGCAGATAAGATTTTAACGATAATTCAATGTTTTAAATGTTGGCAGTACTCGTACAAAAACCGGCAAAAACGTGCAGTGTTTGGTGCTCGGACCCGAACAGTGGACACAGTTTGTTCTGCAGGATTTTTGAGCATTTAACAGAAATAAATTATTTTCCTACGCCTAACGTTATGCAAGTGTTATCTTTTAAGACGCACACAGAGCGATATAATTGAAGTAAACTGCAGTGCATTACTGCTCGCTTGCTGGTCAGTTCAATTCAGTTTAGTTACGTCGCTCTGTACGCGCCTTTAGAGACAAAGTAAGAACTGTAACGTATTGGTAAAAGATAGTTCAAGGATTTATACATAAAGTGAAGAGTATAAAATAAGCATATATCGTATATATTTAGTGTTAAATTTCTAAAATATCGATCTGGAATGATCTGTGTATTTAGCATTAAAATAATTTTAACTGCACGTTTTTACGTAAAACTTCAAGATTAGTACCTTTACTTCCAGGGCGCCCTGATGCTCCGGTGGCGCCCGTCGGTCCTTGTACACCATCCGTGCCGGCCGCCCCTTGTGGGCCCATCGGCCCCGTCGCACCACTGCTGCCCATAGCACCTGGTAAACCAGTGAATCCGGTGTCACCACTAGCTCCGGCGGCACCCGGACTCCCTGCCACTCCGGGCAATCCCGGACCACCCTGGACTCCAGGGGATCCGTCCAGACCCGGCGCCCCAGAGGGTCCTACGACCCCCTCGCTGCCGATCGCTCCAGCTGGACCAGTGTCGCCCAGTTCACCCGTGAAGCCCTGCGAACCAGACAGACCAGGTATGCCGTCCAGTCCTCCGGTACCTTCCGGACCCATCGGACCCGTCGCACCAGTCGCTCCTACCATTCCCACCTCACCCATAGGTCCAGCAGGCCCGGTGCTGCCAGTTGCGCCAGTCAAGCCTCTTGATCCAGACTCCCCAGTTGATCCACTGCTACCGGGCAATCCAGCGGCACCTGCAAATCCGGTCGGACCCGCTGTACCTCTGCTTCCCGTGAACCCTTGGCTTCCAGGTCGGCCCTTCTCACCTGCATTCAACAGCCATACAAAAAAATTATTGCCGAATGTTGCCCGATAACAACACAATTATTCCCGTACTTCGCAGCAGTATAAACGCGGGCTTATACACTGGTACGGAGATAACACCGTATTCGGCGAAAGCTTAGCACTATCCCACAAGGCAAAAAAATTTTTCAGTCTTCGAAGGTCCAGTCAGACTTAGATGCTGATCCGGGTCACACACTAGCAAAAAACTAATCACCTACAATATGATACAAGTTTCTGAAAATTTCAGTCAAGTACGCCTACAATTTTCATGTAATCCTGGTGACAAAACAGATGGATAAATAAACAGAGATAAGTTAACAGAACACTAAATAAAATAAAGAAATATAGGATAAATACGCAAACTTATGTCAGATTAATACGTAAGTGCACTGCAGGCACGATGGACAATACTAAACTTCATAAAAAATAATGATTAAAAACTTTTAAAAATATCAACTTTTAGTTTTGGAAACCATTATTCTTCGTTATATTCCAATCGTATCCATCCAGAAACTCAGTACAAAATTATATAATTGCACTATTATCAAACTATGAGTATCATTAGCAGAAATAACTTGCTAACATATGCCCTTTTACTGTTGAAATTCTCTACCAGAAGTTAAACGATATTTAGTTATGGTACACATGTTTCGTTTAACCAATAAATACGAGCAGTACCTGAAGCTCCTGTAGCTCCAGTATTGCCTGAGCTGCCAGACGCCCCAGTGTGTCCTAGCTGCCCTGCTTCTCCCGTGAATCCAATAGAACCTTTACTACCAGCTGCTCCAGGCATTCCGATGGCCCCAGCCAGTCCAGGTCCTCCAGCCATCCCAGTTACCCCAGTGCTTCCGGTAAGTCCTCGGGCCCCAGTGGCTCCAGCTACCCCCTTGGGTCCAGGGACACCGCTAGCCCCAGTGACTCCGGTCTGACCTGAAGTCCCAACAACACCGGGCGAGCCGGGAGGTCCAAAGAACCCTGACGAGCCAGTAGCACCTCGTGGTCCGACGGGTCCCTCCTGGCCGGTGGCACCCCTCGAGCCCGGTCCACCATCTGGACCGGTCTGTCCTTTCACGCCTTGAACGCCAGTGCCGCCCGTGGGTCCTCTACCACCCGGAGGGCCGGTCACACCCTTCTCACCAGCGGCGCCTTCAACCCCGGTGAAACCAAACACTCCGATCGATCCGGTAAATCCTGGAGCACCGATGAGCCCGCTGGAGCCTGGCAGCCCAGTTGCCCCGGTCAGACCTCTGTCACCTTTGACGCCGGAACTTCCGGTAAAACCTTGAGATCCGGCAATACCAGTTGCTCCAGTCGCACCAGCAAGACCCATACCACCTGGATCACCAGTGCTTCCCGTGGCTCCACGGACACCAGTGCTACCAGACGCACCGGTGAAGCCTTGTGCGCCGGTAAATCCGGTTAAACCGGTAAATCCGGTTGCTCCCTGAGATCCTCCTTGTCCGGACGGTCCGGTCGCACCCTGAACTCCTGGCAAACCGGAAAACCCTGTGTCACCATCCGGGCCCGCCATACCCGGCTGACCAGTAGCACCTTGTGATCCAGTCGTGCCCGGAGCTCCGCTGGATCCGGTCCAACCTTGCACGCCCGGATCACCCGTTCTTCCAGTCTCTCCGACCGTTCCGGTAAATCCAGTGCTTCCAGTGCGTCCCTTGGATCCCATCGGTCCCGCTAAGCCGGTAAATCCCGTTGATCCAGGTCTTCCAGCAGCACCGACTATGCCCTGAGTTCCGGTAAATCCTGGAACGCCGGTGCTTCCGGTAGCTCCGGTCACCCCTTTGGTACCAGCTGGTCCTGCTGGTCCCATCGTGCCGGCAATCCCAGTGTATCCTGCACTACCGGATGAGCCGGTATCACCAGTGTCTCCACGCTGACCGGTGAATCCGGTGTCACCGCGTGCACCACTGCTGCCTGTCGCTCCTTCACACAGACACAGATACATCACACCACATGATAAAAACCCACCACATAGCTACGGAGCGTCAACTGCCATATGAAATCACACAGAGTTACCTGCCACCCGACAGAGGTAAACGTGCCCTGCCTTAACCCTAGCCAGACAGGTTGGTACTCCATTTACCTACCCCAGGGAAATGGAAGGCTGAGTTGACATTGGTAAACTATCTGCAGACAGTTAGCCATCCAGATACTAACCACGTGAAAACGACCCGACGGGAGTCGAACCAACGACCTCGCGATCTCAAGTCCAACGTCCTAACCGTGACATTACCAAGCCACCCAAAACAAATAAAAATTTAATAGTTAACTTTACAAAAAAATAGCGATTAGTTAATCATTACTTTTAATTAAAAAAGCAAATGATGGTAATGTCAAAGATAATGCATTTTTTGTTCAGCAATGTTTTTCCTTGCTCAGTTAAAAGATCTCGCAAATGCACTAGAGCATTATTATTGGTTTTTACTGACGTGACTTTAATAGTAGAACCATTAAATTTTTTTCAAGTTTTAAAAATTTTAACACATAATTACACAGCTATACCACTAGTGTTACCAAGCATCAAACAAACTCGTTTTCTGCAAAAGTCTAACGGAAAGTCCACAGAGGTATGGGTTGCTAAGCACATTGTTTAATTATTCACTGGAAGCCAACAGCCTCGGTGCCAGCAAATGACGGCCTCCAACTGAACTTGTTGCCTGGCGTTATGCTTAAAGCCTATCGTCAAGCATAACTGAATGATATAGCACACGATTTTCTTCAATTACTATCTATCTGTGTGACATGCATACAATAGCAGTATCCATTTAGTTCAAAAATTACAGTTTCAACAGTCCCGTTAAACCTTGGAGAACTAGCCACATAAACGACAACAAAACTGAAAAATAACAGACTAAAACAAATACTTATACTGTGTTTTAGTTCGATATACACAGATCAAATATTTTTTAAATGATGTTATTTTATTTCATTTTTCGCATTTTTGTTTCTTTATGTAACACATAAACCCAAATGTACAACATATCAAGTTCGGTGTGTCAATCAACAAGATGGTGTCTTGGACCTTGTTGTCCAGTCCATCCAGCTGTTCCAGCGAATCCATCCGGACCAGTAGCTCCAGTTGCGCCAGTAGGACCACGCCGGCCAGTATTACCAGCTCTACCACTCACACCCGGGTCACCAGTGGCTCCAACAACACCAGCCGGACCAGTAGATCCGGGCATTCCAGTAGCTCCGATAGATCCGGATTCACCACGTGGACCCGGTATTCCGGACCAGCCGGTTACCCCGGTCTGCCCAGCCACTCCAGGCTGGCCGGTATCACCCTGGGTGCCTGCCGACCCTGCTGGTCCAGTCACTCCCACCGGACCCCGTAGTCCTGGACTTCCAGCCAGACCACTATCCCCAATCACTCCGGCGGTTCCGGACACTCCGCTGATACCGGTGTATCCCGTCGCCCCGGTCTCACCGCGAGCCCCAGCCGCACCAGTCCCGCCAGTTGCACCAGGCATACCTAGGAATCACAATAATCACACTTTGTTACAATTGCAGATGCAACGCTTCAACTTTTGTGCTGTGTATGCCACCTATTCACTTTCATAAAACTTTTCGTTGCAAAATGCGATCAAACTGCTGAAGACAGCGACTCTGTTACTATTGACTAATTATAAAAACTTACCAATGCCGTATCAGGCTATACCATTGCTGAGTCTTTAGCATGTACCGTTTAGCCACAATACAAAACGTTGCAGGCATACAGACAGACGACAGACATACGGACGGCACATCGTACTATAAGTGCGACTGTTAGTATGGTCGATAAAAAACAGTGATTCATAGCAGATTCATTATCCAAACTAAAGTAAACTATAATTAGGCCTATTACTGACATACTGTTACACTGCAAAACTATAATCAAGAACTGAAAGTTACAACAGACAACACTCGTCCAAACCATCCAATAAACCGCTTACCTAAATAAGACCCCATAAAACGGATTAAATAAGCATCATGCTACAAAAAAATTCTGCGTAACTCACGTGTATGACTGGGTGACTCAAAAAGTGCCCTCCAGGTCTAAACTTTATAGGCGCGTATACAGCGAAAAAAATAACGGAACTGCAAAGAACTCAACTGCACTACACACTACACAGACATAATATTGCAGTTCGGTTCAGTTTGTTCGCTTCGTGCGCGTCTTAAGGCTGCTATTTTTGGCTTATTTGAATATTTACATACCGGTAGCGCCGACATCGCCGTCCAGTCCCAGCGAACCCCTGACACCGGTGAAACCCACGCCACCTTGAGCTCCAGCCTGTCCCGTGTCACCCATCCTTCCACTAGATCCAGTCGCTCCGGTATCCCCCACTTCGCCGTCCCTACCAGGCGGTCCAGGCGATCCGGCCGCACCAGGACTCCCGATCACTCCAGTGAATCCAACTGCACCGACGTCACCGGTCGCGCCGGTTAGTCCTTTCAGTCCGGCACTGCCCGACTGTCCGGTAGCACCCATGGGTCCACGCAATCCCGGGTTCCCTGTGTCACCGGGTGTGCCGTCAGCACCCGCTGGACCTGGCATTCCTGTAACAATTAATCAATCGAAGTACAATTATGACGACGAAAGTTACACAGTGCTCTGAAGGCACAACAAAAGCGCCGTCTGCAGGCATAATAAGTTGTTAAAATACAGTAGGCCTAAGCAAAATGTTACGGGATAAAAGCAGCAGTAAATAAGAATGTGTTGCAAGTTTTTCGTGAAGCAGTCAGCGTGAAAGTGTCAACCAATCAATCAGAACAGATGTGCTGTGTTTCGCAAACGAATAAGCAACCCTCTCGATACCGCACCCACTGTGGCAAATTGCTTACCCAATCCAGACATTTCTGCGACAATTTCGCCCATATGAGTTAATAGATTAAATATTTTACAATATTTTCTTATGACGCGACTGTTAACTAAAATCAATTTTACATAGGCCTATCTTAAAATGCAATGTAGAATTTTAGAAATTTTCCTGCAGGGCATGAAAAGGGGACTGGAAAGAAGAGTGAAGAAAAAGGAAAATAGGGAAGGAATAGAAAGAAGAGGGAGTATTGCGGTCGGCCAAACATTTTTATATAGGCCTAGAAGCAAATTATAACAAATTTTATGCTGAAATTTCTAAATTTTCGTCACCGTGGCAGCCAAGGTCGGTAGTGGTAGGATTTGGCTCACACGATTCAATTGCCGAATTCCAAAAAAGTTAGACATAACAATCTCCGAGATACTCAGCACGTCCGGCCGTCGGGCTTTTCCTGTCGCTGGTCCGACGGTCTGGAACTCACTGCCAGATGAACTCAAGTGATCCGGCGTGTAACATTGACAGTTTCAAACAATTCTTCAGAACAATTCTCTTTAGTCAGTACTAGTGTGACAAGCACATTAGAGGTTAATTTATCGATTTATGCGCTATATAAATTTACATTTTACTTATTTACTTTACTCAGATGCCTCGTTATAATCTATTCTGTATAAATTCTCTAAATTTTGTTGCCATGGCAACGAGGGTCAGTCGTGCTAGAATGTGACTGACATTATTCAATTGCCTGATACCCAAAACCCCCTGTTACATGCAACGATCTCGGAGTTATTTTCTATACAAGCCTGCCTATTTTGTCATAATGTTTCGTTGCCATGGTAACAAGGGTCAGCCAGAAACATGTTGTACGGAGACCAATAAAAAGGCAGGCTCCAAAACCCCATTGATACAAGAACTTTAAGATTGTATGTTATTGAAATCTAGCTATAGCAGATTTACATGCTGGTTGCTAAGGAAAAAATGTTGCTTAGCAACCGTTGCTATGCGACTAAAATTTATAACGGTACTATACCTAAAAATGTTCAGAGTGTTATTTTAAACATTTGTGTAACGTTTGGTGCTATTAGCACCGATTTTTTTCACCAATCTCCTTGACTGTAGGTAAGTTTTATGACGTTTTGGCGGCCATGTTAGATTTTCACTTTTCCAAAAATTTTAAAGTTTGGCACCATATCCAGAATAAATCTACACATCATTGTGGGCTTATTCTGAAAATTTCATGCTTTTATTCACAAAATGCACGATTTGATAGTTAAGCAAGTGGACTAATATTCAATTGTCTGTCCATTGTCCAGAAACATCTTGCACAGACTTGTGGCTCCATAACCCTTGCTGGTTTGCAAGCATTTTATCATATGTTTGTATTCAACAGTAAAACCCATAATTTACAAATGCGTAAATATGACGTCAGCATGACGTCACCAGTAGAAAAGAAAATCTAACTTTTTCAACAATGGAGTACCTGTTTCTTCCTACACATTCCCTGAAAATTTTGTAAAAATCCAAACATTTTCCATGGAGATATACAAAGAAACTTGAGTGGGTGTTTTTTTCTGAACACAGTGTAATAGTTTGTCCAGTGATAGCAATTTCGAAGTTATACCACCATTTACTATGCGGATACTTGTTGGCCGGTTGGCTTAGTAGCATTACAAATCCATTCACGTATTCAATCAGTTAGTTAATAGTTAGTCGATCAATAAATCAAAATATAACACTAATCAGTAAATCAGTAAATCGATAAATAAATCAATAAATCAATTAATTGAAGAGATAATACAACACTCGATCGAAAGCGTCATTTTTTCAAAAAGTGAAAAATACAGAAATACAGCATACAGTTAGACAGGAAGTCTTCTTAATCACTGCGCTTGCATCGCACGCGTTTGCGTTGCTGAATGTTCTGTACTATCATCAACGACCATATCAAATACATAATCATGACGCGATCTGTTCTTGAAAATTTAGCAATACAGCACCCTTAAACACTGTAGAAAATAACAAAAAAAGTTAAAATTGTCAGCAATGCTGATTTATTACCTGTAAAGCCAACGGATCCAGCGAATCCTTCTGATCCAACGAGTCCAGCTGATCCAGGACTGCCAGAAGATCCGGTAGCACCAACGGCGCCAGTTCCTCCGACGGGTCCGGAAATGCCCGCACTACCGGTCGATCCAGTCGTACCAAGTGATCCACTATCTCCTGGTCTACCGGTCATTCCCTGGACCCCGGTGAGACCTTTTGGTCCAGAAGGACCGGCGATTCCAGTATCTCCCGGCAGGCCTATTGCCCCAGTGCTTCCAGTGAGACCACGTGGCCCTGAACTGCCCTTGTCACCCAGCGGACCGGTGGAACCAGTCCGGCCTGAGGCTCCAGTACCACCAGTCGCACCACGCGCACCAGTATCACCCGCCACTCCGACCAATCCCGGCTCACCCCGATCCCCGAAAAGTCCGGGCAGTCCAGTCGCTCCAACAGTCCCAGCCGGTCCGGTCGCACCTGTTGATCCGGAAACCCCGGGATTACCTGCCACACCAGTTGCACCGGTGGGTCCTTCTACGCCGGCCAATCCATCCCTTCCACGCAATCCTTTGGAACCCGGTATACCAACCATTCCCGTACTACCGCTTGCACCGGTTCCACCGGTGAAACCGACAGCGCCCGGAGTTCCGGCGATCCCTGTCGCTCCGCGGGGTCCGACGGGTCCTATCGCTCCGGGCGGTCCGGTGTTTCCAACTAGTCCGGTCTGTCCGGTAGCGCCAGAGCGTCCGTTGGGGCCCCTCTGTCCGTGGGGTCCCTGGGGTCCGGCGGGTCCTTGGAGGCCAGTGGCACCGGAGAGACCAAAGCGACCCGGTGAACCCGTGCCGCCCATCGCTCCGACAACACCTGTGTCAAAACAACAGCACATACCGATACATAGAAACTAGATAAATGGTATAGCTCTTCATGGAAAACCCACATCAGAGCTACTAAACGTCACCTGCCATATGGCATCACACACCCGTGCCACTCGTTGCTTTAGCAACACCTGTGTCAAAACAACAGTGAGTTAGTGAGTGAGCAGATACTTAACAGTGGCGTCGTAGCTTGGGGCTAACCAGAAATAAATGTACAAAACATCAGTTTATACACTTGTTAACAGCAACATTTAAGGACTTGCACATCGAAAACAGCAAAAATTACAAAAGGTGATATTGCCCGCATCACACTGACTGT
>Ga0056128_1003506_pt1 | contig 19273 bp, 17 predicted proteins | sample WorMetLIZISLAND2_FD_71113 | JGI IMG/M metagenome (GOLD analysis project Ga0056128, IMG submission 71113) | Marine gutless worms symbiont microbial communities from Max Planck institute for Marine Microbiology, Germany - Olavius geniculatus... ... | reverse complement strand
ATGAGCGAATTAAAGATGCATAAAACATTCTCAAGTTAAGTAGTTTTAGCTAACAATAGTTAAAGATGACAAATGTTTCATGGTAACATGTCGTACAGCTGCAATTTTAAAATTGCAGCTCTAAGACATGTATCAGATCTGAACAATTTTTTGTGCTTAGCAAAGACGTTATACCATACAATATATATCCACATTCTTCGGGGTATTCAGGTGGCTGTCCGCCACTCAATTAACCAGCTGCATTTTTATAACAAAGTAAAACTTTTGCACAAAACACATTATTTCCACACGGTGCTCTCCCCAAATCATACCCACAATGTCTCGATGACAATGACAATGATCACTGACTCCCACCCACTACTAGAAAATTCTGGATCCGCCACTAAATGTTTACATTCTCTAACGAAAGAATTATCAGTTATCATTTTTTTTCAAATCCTTTTCATTTTACTACTTTAGATTGTGACTTCAGCTCAAAATCCAATTATCAAAATTTGAGTAATCGTTGAAAAAATTACAACGAATAACCCTGCAATGTCCGTTGATTTCTGGTACTTTTATTAGAAGTGTCAAAAAACAAACTAGTAAGTACCTGGTCTCCCGGCGATAGGTCGTTGAGTTGTCTGACAATGATATCAATGAGAACTTTAGCATCATTGGTGTAGAGCAGATTTGCTGTCTGTTGGCCAGAGTAGAGATCAGACAAGAACTTGATGACAGAGTTGGGACTGTTGGCTTGATACGGAAACATGTGCACTGGGTCGTCTACAGCAACAAAACAGTCATCATCACATGTGCACATGTACTTACAAATAATACTTTTACAAACAAAATCAAAAAGACCTGTAAAAAATTCAGAAACTTGATCAAATTATATAATGGCTAAGGATGTCAAAATCAATATCTGCTGGTAAACCGCTGAGTGCCAAAGATGCATATAGAAAAAAGCTGATACATAATATGGCAGTGACTAAATTTTACAAATAAAAATTTACATCAAGCTGATGTGATTCAGCAAAATGGGCAAAATTTAAACAAAAAATCAACAGGCCACACCCAGCCTACAAACTGGAGTGGAGGCTTAATTTGTAACAGTTCACAGTTCAAACTTGACAAAAAAAAAACTTAAGTAGACTAAACGCTGATCTGGAGACAATTGACAAAAAAAACTAGCAATTTGGGGCAAAGCCCAATGTAAGTCCGTCTGGCGCCGTAAGTCTAATTGAGGGAAAAGTCAGCAAAGTCACATGGTCCGAACTCAAATGCATTAGCATAAACAGAACGTGCACTGTCGACTTAGGGTAGGTCAACATCTGCGCCAGTAACTTTTTTGTTAGTGTACCAAGTTCACCAATTTCTTTTGCCAAACCCAGCTGGGATCGCCCTCGATAAAGTTTGTTTCAGATTTTCGATATCTTGATCAATTCCTAAGATATTCATGGTCTCAAAGTCAAAGGTGGTGCAAAAGCGTGCAAAATTTTCAGGTTTTTGCCCTCCTAAATTTTTGGAGGTGCAGGCCCCCAAAATTTGTACATTAGTGATCAGCCCACCATATAGCACGCCATATGGCAAAGTTTTGTGGTCTTATTCCCTCTACACCCAAAGTTATAGGAGCAGATATGATAAACTTTAAACCAATTAGTGACCCCCTTTTGTAAAAAATTGTTTAAAAACCCATCCCCGGAAGGGTGTGCACTAGTAAAACTTGGCCATTCTCTAGCACGTGTAAAAATTTGGTGGCACAGCACCCCCTAGTGGTCGAAATATGGTCTCCCAGAAAGTCAATTTCGGTCACTTGGTGGTATGATTCCACCCTTAGACCTCTGTAATTAGTGAACCAAAGTTCGCTGGACTTTTTGCCAAATGCAGGAGAAATCGCGATCAATAAAGTACTTGTCCAATTTTGAATATCTTCATCCTTTCCAAAGATATACGCCATCAAAGTTTGAAATCATCAAAAATCGGGCCAAATTGTGCATGTTTTTTGGCCCTTAAAATTTTTTTGAGGGTGGGCCCTCAAATGTTTGGACCTAATTTTCAAAATTAAGTCTAGTACAGACCACAGTGCCAAATTTTGCACCGATTGGCCAATGGAGCTCAGGGATTCCATGGCAAAAATAAATAAACTCCAGTAAAACATAAGACTGCTCTGAAAACTAATATTTCTGGGTGGACTAAAATTCACAAGAAAACTCACAAAACATCATTAAAAACTATGCAGTTGCTGACTTAAAAATACCGGAACTGATAAAAAGTCTTGCAATCACATCCACGTTGCTAAAATCGGCCGTGATGAAATGAAAATTAGACAGACTGAACAGCCAATAGTGCAGGACCATGAGATGAAAAGAACTCTCTCTACCCTCACGGTTGAAGAGCAACATAAGTTTCTCCGTAAACGTCTTCGCCGTGCCACGACCAGCAATGGCTGACATGACCAGGTTATCGGCAGGAAGTTCAAAGTGCAGGTTAAACGCAAGCAACAGCTTGACAAACACATCGGGTACTGCATCGGCGTCATCGTTGACTGGCGGCAATTCAATGCAGTCCAGCAGAAACTCCACAAACCGATCGTTTATGTGCTCTGCAATTTACCCGACAACTGCAAACTTCAATCTCACCATGTACATATGTCATATTAGAGCACCAAATCATAGCTAAATTTGCTGCCAAATTTGTGTGTCCACAAAAAATAAAGATATTCAAAATCTTTTTTTCTGTTCTCTTAAAAAATCACATCGATGACAACTTCCACTTCATTCTTTAGCTACAACCAGGCATAGAAACTACAAGATAGTGCTTTTGTTTGTGAAAACGTAACAGTTTCAAACAGTTGCAACTTGGTGTAAACAATTTGCTGCATGCATTTTCAGCAGAATTACTGATGGTTCTGCCTGAAATACTCTCTCTAATCCAGATATCAGCTGAAAACGTAAACAATCAGCTAAATATTACCTATATTTATAAGTTTCTGTAATAACTCAGCTAATCCAAAGATCAGCCAAAAACTATTTGCATCCATCTAAATTTTGTAAATAAAAAACATTCACATCAATGTTTACGTAAGAAGATGCAATACAAAATGACATTTGCATTAAACACTGGGAGATGTGCTGCCACCACTTTATTTGCAACACAGACTTTGAGCAATACAAATATTTTTATGAAACTAAAATGACAGAATATCGAAAAAAATTGAGAAACACTGGAGAAATGGCAAAACAACTTTCTAGTGATCAGAGATGTAGTACTTGGAACTTGTACTTGTACTCAAGTAGTAATCGAGTACCATTTTAAAGTACTTGTACTTGTACTTGAGAGTCAGGTACTTGTCGACATGTGGCAAGTACTTTATTTTTATTTTCTAATATTTAAACAATATGCCTTGTGATTGAGTGCAATGCCCAAAACAGTCCAGAAAATTGTGGAAAAACACCGTGGCAGCATTGCAGTGAAATCTTTTACTAACCGGTAATTTAATTACTTAGTGATCTGTGTTCGCCAATAACTGCTATTTAGTTGGACCCCTCACCTCAGCTTTAGCTGTACAGTGTTGGGCATTAACACCCAATTATTTCAACAACTAAAGTGTTATTAAAAACATTAGAGCAAGCTTTGTATTTAAATTTAGTTTTTTTATACATGATAAAAATTTGATAAGTATACACCGTGTCTCAAAAAACAGTCAAAATTGTTTTTGGCATAACTATGTCAAATTTCCACCAACATTGATAATTTTCAGCACAAAGATGGCCAAGATGATACTATTATGTATAGTCATGTATGGTGCACTCATTTACCACCTCACCTAATTTATGTCAACGCACTACCGAGTGAAACACAGATGCTCCAAATTGTTACATTACGTGACGATTATTTGTATCAGATGGCTCACCTTTGCATCATCAATTTGACAGAGGGTGCGACATGGTTTAATAATTTTGAGGTATTAAATATTTTATGCTGAAAAACAGCAGATAACAAAAAATAGCTGGCTGATGAGCTTAAAACAAGTCTAATCAATGAGCGAATGCATTTGATCAGTCGATCGTTGATTCTGCTATCAGCCATTGGCGTTGCATCTTTGCCATTGTGTCTTTGTAAACGGAGCATACTTTGGCATAAATTCTAATTTGCAAGCGAGTTGTTATACAAACTTATAATTCTGTTAAATAATTCACATTTTAGTGTATTTTGTGCCTAATTAACTTGTTACAGCATTTACTTGAGACAAAAACTCAGCATTATGCAACAATTTGGAGCATCTATGTTTCACATGGTAGTGCAATGATATAAATTAGGTAAGGTGGAAAATGACTGCACCTTACATAATTTCATCATCTTAGCCATCAACTTGTCAAAAATTATTAAAGTTAGTAAAAATTTGACAAAGTTATGACTAAACAATTTCGACTGTTTTTTTCTGAGACACGGTGTAAATACTGTGTTCTGAAGAAAAGAATTTAGCCAATATGTCTACAGCATTTACTACACTTATGCAACGTCAACATACCATAGTACTGTAAAGGAACTGCCTCTCCAGTGGAAAACAGCATTGCTAAAACTAGTGCAGAGTACGTCAATTTCTGAATATCTACAACAAAATGGCACAACAAGAATTTCAACCAAGGCATCATGCAAGCACTGACGATCTTGTTTAATTTTTCATATGCAATGTCTCCATCGTTGATTAGACCTATGCAATGTTTAATTATCTCTGCCAAGATAAATGTAGTGAACATTTGAGGAGATTAAGAGACTGGTTGTTCTGTCCACCTGTGTGTGTGTACACGATGACTCATCATCATCTCCACAAGACCGACAAGACGTCCTGATGTCTGCACACCTTATTAGCTGTAGTTGTAGGGATAGTAGTTGTTGTAGGTTTAGTGGTAGTTGTAGGTGGTGTAGCAGCAGTAGCAGCAGCAGCAGCAGCAGCAGGAGTAGTAGTCGTAACGTTTAAATTACTTTACTTGGCAGAGATATGCACTCTTACGAGCACCTTCTAGTTTAAATAATGAATTACCGCTGAGGTCATTGTGTATGTCCCGCGCCAGCTCCAGTGGAAGCACAGAGTTAAGTAGCTCCGATACAACACGTTGTTCCAGTGACGCCAGCGCACCGAATGCTTGCAGCAACAGTAGCCGTATTGACAACCTCGTCTCCTGTAGTGTAACATTAACAACTTATGTACCAATCATAAGCAGCAACAGGGGCATCTCAATCCAGGAGAGAATTAAAGGATTCTCTACCACTATCAGATAGGGTAAACTTCCTAGCCAAATTTAAAAAAAAAGTAAATCTGGTTGAACCAAAAATGCAGCTCTATATTCAAATTAACTGTATTTTGCCGTGAACAAAAATTTATGGCAAAGTTACAGAAATTCTGACATTTTCGGCTAAAGCGCAGCTACAATGATAATTTCTCGATGGCACACGACAGGTTGCAGTACAAAAAGATCACTTGAAATCAGTGCATGCTGCTGTGGCTTCAAACAAGTCCATGAATAAATGTTTAGTGAAGACTTCAAAATACAATCCATAACCGTCACAACAGTACGTTGAGAGCATAGGCATCACTAGTGTAAATTGGGTATGAAAGACAGACCAAACTAAAGCATGACCGAAGGTTAACCAATTTTTTTTGTGATGGCCAATATATTTAGAAAATCTGAGAGCGGCTGCATTGCATTGACTTCTTTTTGTATTCATCAGGTGGCAGAACCATTCTTGGTGAAAAACTAAACTCTGCGAGTACTTTGTAGTTGGTATGAATTACCACAGCTGACCAGTCACTATTTCAATATATGCACTTATTCGGAACAGAAGCACAGACTGACCATCTGATAGTAGAGCACCAGGTTGTGACAAGCAGCGTAGTGATCGGACAGAAGCACTTCACGACATGTTGATGGATTAGCACCCTCCTGCACAGTGTTACATGCTTGTCAGTATTTTCATTTACATCACAAATTTAATTTTACTTTCCATTTCAAGTAACAACTGACGATGTCAACGAACTGGTTACCGTTAGCAGTACATCACAATAGGAGTCGTCAAATAAATGTTCTTGATGCAAGAAAAGCTCAAACAAATAATATTAAGAAGGATACATTACAATCTAATCTGTAAATCAGAAATGAGACTAAACAACATATAAAACCAAGATGCATTTTGCAATACTTAATATCATACGTCTGTAAGTATGAGAATTTATGGTAGAGGAACATAACTGTAGAAAGAAACAGAAGAATAGACTCCTGAGTATTGTTTATAGTTGAGCTCAGACAGGTTAGTTTAATTTCATGGCAATTGTACATATATATATATAGCTGCTGCAAACTCGCCATATCAAGCAATATGACCAACACAAAAACCCATTATGATATGGTTTGAAAACTCAGTAATCAGCGAATGATTCTAAATGTCCAATGGCAAACAATTCTAAACTGCGGACGAGGTGGCGTTAAAAACTTGGAGCATACATTTTTTGGCTTTGGCAAATGCAATCATCATGGTAAAAGGTAAAAGGTAAAAGTAAAGATCTTCAATTTGTATAGCGCATCGTCATGTGTACACGCCTCTAATACGCTTTCGTCACTGACCAAAGCAGCCGGCCATCAGCCACTGTGTGCAGACTGCAGACACAGACTAGCGCAGCGGCCAGGCCAGACAGCCCCAGTCAGGTGTACTAAGGTCCCCACCTTCTATAACCCATATAATGGGTTACTACTCATTTAACTGACCCCGGAGGAATGGCAGGCTGAGTTGGCCCTGTTGGTTGACTGATAGCGGACGCTTTACCCACAAAGTGGTCACATGGCCACCCATCAGTCTAGCGCAGGATAGGGAAAGTTCGCCAGCCAGGACTGACGTTCTAACCACTATGCTACGTCACCAATATTTATAATAACAACACCAATAATAATCCGAATTATATAGCACATCTGTTTGTCATTTTCAGTTTTATGGTGCTTTAAAAATGTACTTTTAACTTTGAACTCTAACTGAAAAGCTTCAGACAACATATAGTATTAAACTTGCATTATTTTCAATCTATATTTTTCATTCTTCTCGATCAACAAAGCTCTTTGACAGACCAAAATAGCAATGAGTTCTTTAATATGCTGACAGATGGTCTGCTCGTCTTCGTGTAAAAACCAACTGCGTTGTTGTGAGTCATCCTTCACCGACTCTAACTCGTGGAACAAATGCCGAAGACGCACAGCATCGCTGCTCTGCTCCAGACTGGCTCGGCTTTCCTACCAAATGACATCCAGCACTAGCAACATTCACGATAGCAACATGGTCACAATGTACTATTTCGGAAATTTTTACGGGCTCTAGCCCAGCGATCTCAACACTGCAGATTTTAAAATTGTATTAACAATATTTCTAACAGAGATCGCCCAGATAATTTTCCCTGGGTGGGTGAGCAAACCTCTTCGCCTCCATCACAAATTTTTCTGATGGCATATTTCCCATGTCTCCTGGCTAGTGGCTATAGAATCTGTTCTCCTTTTATACAAGTGCCAGAATTTCTAATTTTTAAGCGCAAAAGCCAGCTAGCCAGCTAGCCAGCACGTATCAGCTATGGTAATTCTGTCCATCCGTCCATCCATCTGTCTGTCACAACCCGGTACCGTTTCAAGAACAGGTGAGATAGAGACTTCAGTTTTTCACTATATGATAGCCCAGAGTCTCTAGTATTTCGTGACAAAATTTCATGCCACTCGGTGAAGGAGGTCCCCACGAACGAGGGGGAGAAAAAGGGGCAAATGCAAGTCTGACCCGTAGACATAGCAAGCGTAACTCTACAGCGTTCGCAAGATGGCGCCACGCAACTAACTCGTTATGCGATCGAGACGGAGATTTCAGTATTTGTATATTAACTTAGCGTGAATACGCAAATTTTTAGCTAAACTACTGAACGGATTTGGAAACAGTTTGAACCACTGGAATCCTAATGCAAAACGCTTTCCAACAGTACTAGATTTGCATATCCAAACTTAGTGGAAAATGTGAATTTTGACAAAGTAGGTCGAAAAGGTGTGTGGCCCCTGTTGGAAAAATATCACACATTTTGTCAAAGTACGTGAACTAAAACGAATGGTGAAAAATACCAAATACTGCATTCGTTAATGCAGCAAAAAGGGATTTTGGTGATATAGTTTTTATGGAAACTTGAAAAAAAAATATGACATCGATCATCGGCGATCAATTACGGGGGCACCCCTTTACGTAATTGGGGGACTCGCTGTAGTTATAGAAAAGAGGACAAGAAAAGGTTAGGGTTCCTTTTTGGCTATATCTTAATAACTATCGCACCAATTACTACGATGTTGACGGCTACTGAAATATGGCATTTTTGGTCAAAATTTGGCTTTATTATCATAACAAGCAATAGTGATGTGCTTGTTAATGGTATCAACATCAATGACCTTGCATGACCCTGAAGCTAGAAAATTAGAAGATTTTTATGATTTTGTGTGAATTTGGCTGCAGAAGAGTCAAGTGCGACAAAATGGATGGAGATAAACTGATATTAGCTGCGAACAGAAACTGCCATAAGCTCTCGTGTCTCATGAGCATTAGCTCAGATTTCTTGTTCTCCTTCTTTGCATGCCTTTTCTGCTTGGTATGATTTGAGTCAAGGTTGCGGGTCATTGAAGAGAGAATATCATTATAGCACATGTGACAAATGATGTTGGAAACTTTTAGTGAATTATAATTGTGATTAAATGAAATACTGTGTCTGTTCTGTGCATGTTAGCTTTTAAGAACAACACCTGACTGCTATTGCAAAATCTGGTGATGTTCTCCTAGTACTAGGTCATGGACGCTAGGGCCGAGTAGCAAAGACACTGTAATGTTACTATTCGGCAGTTAGCTTCCATGCAACCAAGACAGCAGCATAAACACTACAGACAAAGAGATGGAAAAACAGTCAAACTACCGATGGTAACACTGCAGTTTGCACAACATGCATCACATGGTAAAAGAAAACAAACATGATAAAGCTAATGAAATGACTTATCAGATAAAACAGCAAAAAAGCACACACACATGCTGATGTTGGACGTCGTCCAGTATTCCAGCAACAAGTTTCTCGCTTGTCGGAACGTGTTCAGCCAATAGATTCAGCACCGTCGCTACAGCCAGCTGTGACTTGCCATGACTTAACCCAGTCTTACGTCTCACGTGCTCCACCATCACTGCACCGAGCCCTTCCAGTGACCGAACGTCCAGCGTAGGACTGCAGGCATTAGAGTCCACCGCTTTCGACTGTTCACTGTCAGGCCTTGGAGATAAGTCGGCGTGAGCAATGTCTGATGATGAGGTACGAACTGAGTTTGCAGCGTTTGTGTCTAGTTCAAGTCTTTGCCGATCCACGGCGGAAGAAAATCCGAAGACACTGCCAGGTGGCTGTGGCGCGGTGGATTTCTGTTGACTGCTCTTTGCATCTACAACTGCATGCATGATTAACAGCAGCATTATCACAAAACGTCCAATCAAAAGACCAATCATGGTACTAAAAAACTTTACACATAATGTAGAAGCACTGCTTTGGAGAAGCATTAGTAGATATGATGATTACATTCTAACAACCCAAAGCTCTTCCACTGCAAACAGCATACTGATACTGGATTTTATCAGCTTTAATGACAGCCAAGTTGATATGATTGCACCTCAAAGCAGTAAGTGGATGGATTCGGCAAAGCACCCACTCACATTTTCTTACTCTTGACCAACTTACAGTAAAATTATTCACATCTGCGACAAAATCGACAAAAATGATCATTAAGTAAAGGATTATTTCAAATCCTTTATCAACTACTCACAGCATTTTAAATTTTCCCAGGGCTTTCACCATGCTTTCACCATTGAAACTTACCAGGCTATGTATCTCAACAATATTTTGTGGGCAATGAGGCCGAAATTTTACACACCAGAAAATAAAAAACAAAATACAACTAAAAGTTTGGGGCAGAGCCCAACGTGAGTCTGCCCAGTGCTGTAAGTCCAATTGGGGGAAACGTTTGGGGGTTGAAATTTCCCTCATAGCAAAGTTACGTGGCCCGAACTCAAATACGTTAGCATACACAGAACGCACATTGTCGACTTAGGGTGGACCAACATCCGTGCGCTAACCGTCGTTGTTAGTTGACCAAAGTTCACGCTTGATAATGCCATTTTCCACTTGTCGATAGCTCCCTCCATTCCAGAGATATTCACGGTCAAAGTCGAAAGTTGTCCTCAATCGTGCAGAATTTTTGACATTTTTTACCCTCTCAGATTTTAAGGGGGTGGTGCCCCCAAAAGCTGTACAAAAGCTGTACCAAAAGCGTTATCACCCCAATCTAGCAGCACATCACGTGGTAAAGTTTCATGAAGCTACTCCCTTAGGCTCCAAAGTTATAAGTATGCACACATTACATTTCAAGCCAATTTTTGACCCCTTTTGTAAAAAATTGTTGGGGAAACCCCTGTTATGGTGGGGTGTGCGCTGGCAAGACTTAGCCATTCTATGGCACATGTAAAATCCTGCGGTGCAGCACCCCTAGGGGCCAAAATATGGTCTTCCAAAAAAGTCGATTTAGTGGGTATAATTGCACTCTAAATCTCCATAATTAGTGGACCCACGTTCACCAAACTTTTTTCGCCGAAAGCGGGAGGAAACGCTGTCAATCAAATAGTTTTCCGATTTTGGATATCTCTATCCGTTCCGGAGATATTCGTGGTCAAATTCAGAAAAGGTCCAAAATAGGGCTAAATTTAGCATGTTTTTGGCCCCAAATTTTTTTGGGAAGGCAGGCCCCAAAATTTTTGGACCGAGATTATAAAATTAAACATGCTTCCAATTATGTGGCAAAATTTTGTGGCGATTGGCTGAGAGACCTCAAAGATCTCACGATGAAAATAATAATGAAAATTGTTGTAAAACATAAGGTCTTCTGGGAACTACAGTTCCGAGCAGCCTAAAAATAGACAAAAATGCTGAAGATACGAAATAGCAAAACAGATATTCTTGCCAGTTTCCAGGCCAGCCTCAGCAGCTTGTAAAGATGATGATAAAGCTGGTGAGGTCGGTGCAGCAGGTGCACGTCTTTTTGTTGTTCTCTGCTGCTCACTTAGTACTTTCTGACGATGAATTTGTAGCTTCCTTAATAACAAGTTTGCACAATGCACACACAAATTTGCATACAAACTGCATTTAAACTAAGAATTTTCTACTTTATGCCTAAATGTCATGCCAGCATAAAAAACTAGTTTTTGTAATCAAAGCTAACCACATAAAAACAGCAAAATATTAGAAAAACTAAATTCACAGAAAACAAAAAAACACTTCCAAAAACTTAACAGGAGGTACATACTTTAGGTTAGCCTGGAGTTCACCAGTTAGATCACCACCGCCATGGCTAAGCTTTTCTTCAACTTTACAAATTGCCCGTTCAATGGACTTCATTACTTCTGCGTGAGCAACCTGTCAAACAATGCATATACACCACATCATCATCATGTTCATCAAACATTATTGATTTTTTACAAACAATGGCATTATCATTGTGTGTGTGGCACCACTATGTGGCAGCTGCGTTTTTTGCATGTCCGATGAACTTGTATGAACACTGCGGCTGTACGCGTTTCCACTTGCTGAAAGTATGACTGCAAATGTTCTAGTCTGTGGTGTCTGGAGTATGAAGGTTCATGTTGTTTTCTGGCTCACCAAGCCCTCATGGAATATATCGCCTGGAAAACTTGCTTCATGCTCATGCCCAGCTAGCCTGTTAGCTGTGGCCATGTTCCCCATTGTTCCGTGTGTCCTACATGTTCAGCCATGCATGACCAGGTCTAGAGTCGTGATCAGCTGCTGGGGCTATGGCCGCAAGACAAGTACAGCTTGTCACTTGATGCCAGGTATGGTCTGTGGGGCTTGGGCGTGAGAGGTCCAGGCACTGCGGCCGCCGCAGAGGTCAACACCAACATGCAGCAGCCGCCCATCAATCAGCTGATCGACAACTTGACATCGTCTTGCTGCTGTCTGCTGGATGACCTGCGACATTTGCCTGACATACCATCCAGATGTGGATTGTGTGTGGCGCTGCTATCTCAGCAGTCACGTTTTCCACGTGTCTTGGACGTTCGTCAGGCCATAGACATTGTCGCACGTGACACGCTGTCATTGTTTCCAGACAGTCATACATAGTTTGTCATGACTTGCGGTTTCATTTGTGGACCTTGAGGTTTATTACTTAGGCCACGTTAAAACATTTTCATGTAATGCAATGCAATCCTGTATACCACTGAGCTAAGATACATATTTTAATCTTTGATACACAGCATTACTGAAAACAGTCATCAAAGCTTTCTTTAGCAACAAATTCAAATATTTCCGGAAATAAAACAAAGCATATTTTTCAGGCTTATATTTATTTCAGAACAACTGAGCACTATACTTGTGATCATCTGATTACAGTCTTATGATTTCTTATCACTTTATAACTTCAAATGTCAATAAATCCTAACTGATCAATTTATTGTATAAAAATCATTAAAATACAAATAAAGTGTGTAAAAAAGTTAATGGTTTTAGATGTTGCTACAACAGGACTACCGGTGTTACAGCTAAGCTTAATGCCATAAAATGCACAACTAATCAAAGCGAACACAAATTTCATATAATTTTCCTTCTTACATCATCTGCAACAATGTAGTTAGCAGGCACGTAGCCGATCTGTCCATTCCCGTTCTGTACAAGCCACCACTGTTCATTAGACGAATCTATGACAGTGAACTGGTCTCCAACAGCGCACGGCAAAACGCCCGCTTCGCTACTTTTGAACGCAAACTGTGCGCGAAACATTGCAGCATTCACGCCATAACCTTCTATGTCATCAAAAAAGTGCACGGGCTCTGATATTTTACATAATATTGCCCTAAAACTGCACCAGTGACTAAAACGGAAAATGGAAATGTAAACATTGAAGATAAACATAAACAAATCAAACCGCTAACTTCCGGTTATCACGAATGGCGCAAATTGTCAATTTTCCACTCAGAAATTCTTCTGAAGTACTTCTGACTGAAATAAACTGATGGCAAATGATGTTCACGGTATTGTCTACAATTCAAACGTGTCTAAATATAAATAACTGTCGCAAAAGTCGCTGCAACAGTCACGAGCGATTTTCCGCGAAACGAGAAGTTGGAGGACTTATTCGTCGGGCCATAGCAACGGTGTCATTGGGGGCGGTTGCTGCAGCTGGTCAGCTGCTGCAGTCTGCAGAGAAGAGAGTTGATAGTCTAGCGGTTGGGGATGTATGCGTGTTGAGCTGACTGCTGTGGCGTTATCTCATCAATATTAAGCACGGCGACTGCAGCGACTGCTCGTACTAACTACGCCGGTCGCCTGTATCGATTACTGTCGTGTCGTGCGGCTGTGACATGAGCGGCGGTCAGCATGCGCCCAGCGTGGACAGCGGTGATGCTCTGGTAGGGGCCAGCTTAGACGAACTGCGTGCCGACGCGTACAGCGCGCGCAGAGAGCGCGATCTTCTCGCCACTAAAGTCGCATTGCTCGCCTACAAACTTCATATGAATTCACAACAGCGGCATCGTCACTATCATCATCAGCAGCAGCAGCTCGGCGGCAGGTTGGGGTTTTCTGTATTATGTACTTCTGTTTCTCGCGTGTAACAGGAATGTAGCGGCATTTCTAGTATGGTTGTAGGCCTACATACTGAAACGAACTTGTGTGTAATCAGTGGCGTAGCCAGGAGGGTGGAGGCAGGAGGCGCAGCCTCACCCCAGTTTCCCAGACAAGACATAAGCACACGTTTAAACTGCACTAAATGTGCCAATTTGGTCTGTTGATTCTCAGAAAAATACTTAAAGTTGTTGCCACCAGAGCTTATATTTTAAAGCTACAATGGACCAAGTTTGATTTCGGCTGGGGCTTTGTCCCAGACTCCACCATGGTGCTTACAGCATTCCCCAGATCCCCTAATTGAATTTTAGGGGTCCTACTTTTAGGGAGTGGAAAGGAAGAAGTGAAAAAGGAAAAAGGCAAAGGGGAAGGGTAAGGGCTAAGGAGGGGAGAAAATAGAGGGAAAGGAAGGGGAGGGGACAGAAGGGGAGGAAAGGGGATAGAGGCAAGGCCCCTTAATTTACATTTTTGGCTACATCACTCAGCCACTGGTCGGTGAGCATGTTGATTGTAATGATCTGGTCAGACTGCAACGGAGGTGCAGCTAAATAACCAGCAAACAGCATAAAATTGATAAATATCAATGGATGCTCAATGTTGACTTGTTGGTTGTGCACTTTTGCAGGTACCTCATGTCCCCAACACTGCAATTTCTATATAATATATTCATTTTTTACCAATTCCAGAATTTCTATTGAGAGGAGAGGTGGGGGCTAGAAGCTAGAACCTGAGCCCAAGCGAGCATAGCGAGTAAGGAAAATTTTGCTTTTTTATTTCTGTTGATTTGCATCAACTTTGTGGGTATACAGCACAGATACTGCTGTCATCGTGCATTATACAGGGTGGTCAAAAAATCAGTCAGTCAGTCAATATACATTTATACAGTGCTGTATGTCATGATCGGATTAGAGGCATATAATGGCATAGAGACTAGGCTAAGTGTTTAATGTTAAACATTTCAGTCTTCACATTATGCTCAAAAGTAGGCCACAATCGTGAAGAGCATGTCACATCAGTTGTTTGTGTTAAATATAATTTAGCATTCTGTTAGTTCTAATTATCATCAAACTGCTCTGAAAAAAAGCATTATTATAGTGTTATGTGTTATGTGAATGGCTTCTTAGTCTTATATAACCTACTATTTGTGAATGCATTTCTGTGTTTTTAGCTTGGTGAATAAGGCTGACTGGTGCGTTTAGGAAATGGAGTAGTACTGTACTGTCAGCAGTTGATGTTATGCATGATGGATGTGCATGTGGAATGCATGTATAGACTGACTAAACTGAGAAGCTATGTATCTCCATGCTTATTGATTGCCGTGTGTCTTCTGTACAGTCAGTTTTAGGTTGCAGTGCAGAGTTCAGGAGAGAAAGAAAATTTGATAACACGGCATTGTGGACTGTCTGTGTGTGACTGTGAGCATGTTTTCCTCTTGGGTCATTGACTTCATTCCAGGCTCCACAGCACATTACTGTCCCTGGTTCCATCTTTATTGCCATTGTCCAGTGGAAGCTTACCCATCTCGACAGTGTCTGTATCCCAGTCACAGCACAATGGGGTGAAGAAATTGAATCAGTCTGCTCTTTCTGCTGCACAGCTTGCAGCGATGCAGCACTACTGTAGTCAACTATAGGTTTAGCCAACAGAGAACGAGGAGGACGTTTTTTTTAGCTGAGACCTAATTCTACAGTTTTTTTTGCTGTATCTCGTCCGTTTTACGTTCGTCTTTCCACATTTAGAATCTCGGCCAGTGTTGAATGAATAAAAGTAAATAAATAAGGGTTCCTTTAGCGTAAAATGTGTAAAATAATGCTCGAAACATTTGGCAAAAAAGCAGCCTATGTTATTTGTGAACTCACTGTGTCTGCAAGTGGTGTCTATAGTGCCTTTAGTATGGCGTTTGTCTGCTGTTAGTTAGCTACTGCAATGTAACCATGCAAAGGGGCTGAGCTTCAAGATCACTCACTAGGCTGGCTGTCTGCATGTGTGACCGGAAATGCCAGGATTGGCCTAAAGGCCTATGCGTTTGAGCCTGTTCCCCCTCTTCTCCGCGTGAGGTCATAAGGTCATCCGTTGCACAGCACGGTGTTCCTTTGATGTACTTCAGGTGCATTGAATCAGGTGCTGTATGCTCAGTATGGATTTAACCTGCACATGCTGATATTTCCTGCTAGGCCCTCTGGTGTGGTTTTTGGGCCAACCGTTAAGCTGTAAGCTTAACTGAAGTGGCATACGCCCTTTCAGATGACATAAAAATCGTAGACCTTGGATGACCTTTAAGGTCAGTGACAACCAGTATGGTCAACTTTACCATAGCAACAGCTGGGCTAAGTGGGCTTCTTGTTTTTTTTTCAAATTTCGCAGCACCTGTTGTTTTTTTGTACTTTTCTTGTGTTTTCTGGTGTCCTAAGTGATTCATATTTTGCTTGTGTGATGTGAATTTTTAATTTTTGTCATCTACGTTGTAAGAGCAGTCCTTTGTTTCCGTAATGTTTGACGAAACAATAAATGGTAATGATGCGCTGTAGACTGTCGTCACTACGGTAGTGTATATTTATGGCCTGTATATTTTGGTGACATTTTGTGGAAAGGTTGACCCTAAGGAGAAGCTGGTTAGATTATTAGATATCAGTGCATGCGATTCCGATTACAATTCGCGGTCAGGATCTCCTTCCAGAATCTGCATTCGGATCAAGGAATTTTTGGAAATATTTTTTTAAAAAGAAAAAACAACCGGATTCAGTAGCGTAGTTCATGGTAGCATTGGCCAGGTGGCAGCAGTGTTTGAGGTGGAGTTTTGAGATGTATGAGCACTGCTAGTGCTGTCTCTGCATACCGGCTTCTATGCTAGACCGTCTTTGTCTGGCGTAACTTCCGTTCATCATCACTAGCTGCTCTGGGGTAGGTGTGATATTTCATACCTGCCCTGCCCGGCGTATAATTGGATGACTGCTATACCTGTAAGTGTATAGGCCTAATGACTTCCACGTGCCGTCTGTCGGGCTTGGCTCAGGATTGCTTCGTGGACGGTAAGCGTTTAAGCAGTCCACGCTTTCACTGCAGTGCCTGTCACTGCTGAGGCTGAGTCATTCCGTGACTTGAGTATAGGTATAGTTTGGTGCATGTAGGGGAGAGGCAGGCTAACCGATTATTATGCGGCTGCTTTTACGCGTTTTGCCCGTAAACATGTCTGTCCGGCTGTCCCGAATGTGTGGGCTTCAAATTTAACACCAAAAGACCTACAAGGGAAAAACTTTGGAACTAAGTTAATTGAGAGGGAACTTGGAAGGGCACATGCTCCATTGCCATCCCGTTGCGCCAATGCCGGTGTCATTCAGTCAGTAATATGGACTACATTACGCCAATGCTGCAGGACTAGCTTCATCCACTGCTATCTGGTCAGCCAAAGCATTTTACTTAATCATGCAAAAGCCCATTTACGACCGACTGCAGTGCAAGGATTTCTTCTTACATTGCACTTTGTAATTGCACTTGAGCGAACCAACCTCATTAAAGCGCCCACAGGCTATGCTTGACCGTTTGCTGTGCAATAATGCCGGCCTCCAGGCGTGCAAAGTTTCCAGTAACTGTCTCTGTACCGGTATGTCAGTATGGGTAATCCTGTCTGCTGCCAATCATATCATGTTGGCTGTCGGCGCATTAGTCCACCGAGTTAATTATGTGGTGAAAATTCTCGCCTAGAAATTCTCTGGTCATGTCTTGTCGGACACGGACTGCGAGGAGCTCTGTATACTATAGGCTAACCACTGTTGTCGATCATGGCATTATATCTCGCTCGCATTTGGCGCTTGTCTGTCAGTGGCATAATCTGCAAATGGCCCGCCCTTCTGTGTAACGTGACGTACGGCCGATGATAATGTCGCGACCTGCGGCGCCCGCCGTGCATGCATCATGGTTCAGCGATCAGCAGAGATGTACCCATATATTGAAGCTTTCCAGTAACGTGCAGGGGGGGTAGTCCCACAACAGAACTGTGGGATGAGCTAGTTGTGTATTATATGCAAGTACAATTCTAGACACTTTAGACACATGTCTCGGGAGGGACGGGGAAGCCTGGAACTCACTGGCATAGAGGCAAAATCTGGCTTGAATGTGTTCGCTGCTGTACAATTATTAATTATTTTACAGCTGCAGTAAGAAGATAAGTAGTGCAATGAAATTAGTGCAATACAGTGAAAAGTAAAGCATTGCAGTAACTAAATTGCTAACAATGTGAGCATTCTTTTTACATGAATGTTTGATAAAATAGTGGGGAACGACGCTTCTTAAAGAAATAGGGAGCGGCGTTCCCTTGGTTGCGTCAGTGGCCCGTGCTTGGGATGATAATATTTGACAAGGATTTATTAGTCGCCGTTAAGCCATCAGCTTGTACGGACTCTAAATCCAGGCCTCCTTGATTACAGCCGGCCCGAGTAGACTAGGTGCATAGCCTATAATCTGTTGTCCGGGCAACGAGTGCCGAGAGCTTTATGATTGCTTCCATTAAATGGGCTGCTCGCTGCAGATTTACGTGCGCTGCGGTGCCGCGTGCATACATACCGTTAAATCGTCGTTCGTCGCTGACGACCAGTATCATATAGACTGTCTCTCAGCCTGGCGTAACGTACAACAATTACTAAGTCCGGCTGACGGACTGAGATTGTTTGCGATATAGCTACACGAGTCGTTCTTAGAGAAGTTAAAGATCCAGACTACCCACTTTGTTATTTATCACCAGATATTAGGATTAAAAAGCGTTGCACTGCCCCACTCTCAACTATTTTAAGCTAAATGTAGTATCGCTGTACTGATTAGCTAATGAGAGATTCTAGGCCCTCGTCCGGTATAGTCCGTAAGCTATACTACTCATTTCCCGTGATGTTTTTGATTTTTCAATTTGATTACTTAGTCGGCAAGGCCCCCAAACCGGGGCATCGCACCAACGGGTTGTGGTGTGTGAACAACTTGCCCAGGGTTGTTACCTGATAGTGAACTGGCCAGGAGTTGAAACTGCAACTTCGCGATCAGTGTCCGACACGATAACCATTAGACTATCAAGCCACGTGATAGTTGAGGATAGGAGGCTGAGTTGACCTGAGCAGTTTGCTCAGTGTTGCCTGCTGCGAGTGAGCGTGGAACACGTAGCAGTTTCTCGGTTACTTAGAGGATTCCCATGCTGTACCACAGTAGGCCATTGCTATAGACCATTGCACCGAGCGACCAACGTTTAACTGCAAGGATCTTTCTGTAACGTCAGATTTGTGCCTGTTTAAGTCCAAACTTCACTACTTTGCTTAGTTGTGAACAACAAGTCGTGCTGTACGGCATCACTTCGTGTCAGTTGGAAGTCCTGGATTTGTGCATTGCCCGAGTTCTGTCGCTTTACCTGGTGGGCGTAGCTTGCGCACAGTAAAAAATAGGGGGGGGAGTTTTGCAGAAGCGTAGTTTTTAGCTCAAAGTGCACAAACTGTTTGTTGCCCGGGCTCTGCCCGGACCCGTTGGGGGAACTGACAGCGCTTCTACAGACCCACTAGCTGGACTGTGTGGTGCCGGGGAGTGGAGGAT
>Ga0056128_1003505_pt1 | contig 19278 bp, 10 predicted proteins | sample WorMetLIZISLAND2_FD_71113 | JGI IMG/M metagenome (GOLD analysis project Ga0056128, IMG submission 71113) | Marine gutless worms symbiont microbial communities from Max Planck institute for Marine Microbiology, Germany - Olavius geniculatus... ... | reverse complement strand
TCCAATAACTGCAATAATACGATTAGTTAAATTAGCATTATTGAAGTGTTTCCGGGCCTGTATTAAGCGGGTGATGCGTGCAATATTAGTTTGTTTATTTATATGGCCATTTCGTGGATACAAAAGGAATTTTGTTCAGTATTGTCAACAATGCAAACCAGCGGTGACGTCATGCCTGACGCTTGTCGTCTGGTTTGTTCATTCATGCCATTAGGTAGTAAGTAACAGTTATAAGCGGCTTGGCTACTGTAAAAATATCTCAGGCGCATATATCACGAGTAAAAAAACAGTATTTTAGTAATAAAACCGCAAATATAAATGCACTAAACATCAGTTTATACAGTTTATTCAGCAGCACTATTGCGATAAAGGTAAAGATAAAGGTGACATTGCGGGCAATATCACCTTTTGTGATTTTTGCTGTTTTCGATGTGCGAGTTCATTAATATTGCCGTTAACAAGTGTATAAACTGTTGTTTTGTGCATTTATTTATCTATAGGCCTAAAACAACTTAGAGGCGTGTAAGCTTACAAAGCGACAGAAACTGTCAACCTGTTATGTTAATAGACACAGCATTGACCAACAATGTCACGTGCTAGTTCGTTTCAGTAGATCTATAAGTAATTATTAGATGGCTCGATATCAACTACTGCTATACATTTATCCATAGCGTGGTCCGCCTGTCTGTCTGTCTGTCATGCACCCTGTCTTAACCATGCATTGAACGGATTTAGACGTCATTTAACAGATACACTTGCGAGGTTTAATGACATATTGTGTTAGATAGGGAGGGTTTCCTGACCCCGATGAAAGAAGGAAATTAGTGGGTCGAACTCCCAGCTAAAGCATGCTATTGCTTCCAACTTACGAAAAGAAACGATTTTTGATTTACCAGGTGGCATCATCGATCAGCGATTCCACCTTTCACCAAATTAGTTTAGTTTTTTTCTGGCTAAAATAAGCCAGGACTTAGGCGTTTAGATAGTTTCTGGTTGTGGCGTCTTTTGATTGTTATGGGTTTTCGTCCTGCAGGCAGTGGTAACGTCAGCGGTAACAATGAGTTCAAGCCTGCTGCTGCTGCTGCTGAGGATGATGATGCGGGGCAGTCAGTGACGAGTTCACTGACTCGCTCAGACGCAGGACTTTACACGTGTGTCGTCAAGAACATTGCCGGTCACGTCTCACACAACATCAGCCTCTTCATTGAAGGTTTGTCTCGGCGTTAGGCCTATTCACTGTTTAAACGCAAAACCAAAAACTTATTAAACGCTAATACCGATATGCGCGAGAAAAACTAGAAAGCAGTCAGAGACCGCAGACCTCCGCCAACGCCATGTTGTTCGCCAGGTGGCAGCACCATATTCGGTTTGGCAGCGGTTTCCCTTATGCCCCATTGACAGCAATGTTAACGAAGATTTCAAAGTGATCCAGAATCCAGGATTTTTTCCGAATCACCCCCAAAATTAAATCACTCGTAGCTTTTGCCATTCCCGACATTCCCAGAAAATTTCAGAAAGATCCGTTTATAACGAATGCAAAATGGGTTAAAATGGAGGACTATGAATCTTTAAAATGTCCCGCAATTTAGTCAGCCACTATTTGCTGCAGGTTCAGCTGCGTTGTGCAGCTTGCAATTGGGTAAGTCATTTTCCAGTCCTGCAAATTAAGTGCCCTCCGAGCCTCCGAGGTGCCGTCTGAACTTCATGAAGTTATTAGTGCGTTTTTTATTGCCTGACGGTTTCTCGCATAGCGTCGGCTATATTATAATTCCAACGCTTTATTCTCGTAGGCTATGGGCCTAGTCGCTTCTGTCATAACGGCCAGTCTCTGACAGAGAAGAAAATAGGTGTGTTGATGACGTCAGAATGACTGATGGATCACGTGGGATGACAACACAGACAAGTGACATGACCTAACGAGCACATGCAGACAAACGTCGGTATATATAGTTTCAGCTAGTGTTCGGGGACGTAGTTCTAAAAGAAGTGGGGAAGCTTGGAACTAAGTGCGTACGACAAAATCTTTCTTGACATTTTTGCATGTTTTGTCTTTTTTGGCCGACCGTACTAACGGCGGCGTCTTTGCTACCCAGTTTTGTCTCTCTGTTGTCTGTGTATTGTGACTAAACAGTACGTCTTATTGGAAAACAGTTTAAACATTAGGCAAATAAGGCTGCGCGACGGCTACCCTGTGGTACCAAGTCGAACTCCTTAATAATCCCATATTCTCAGATTGGGAATTAACTGCACCCAAATACTAAATTGCGAACTGCTTACTAGTAATATTTTGAAAGCGTGATCGAAAGTTTATGTTCGTAAGTTGTGCATGTAAATACGAAATTGCGTTTACATTTGCAAGCCTTAGGATGCAGGCAATACGGTCGGCTACCCTAAGCATCGTGTTAAAATTATTGTAGTATTGTTCAAAATACAGCCAGTAATAGTAACGCACAAAACTTACAGTAAATTTGTAATTTTTTAAACTATAGCAATTGGCGTAAAATGACTTACAAACAATTATAGACATGCAGATAAACAGTAAAAAAAGATTTCTAGGCACACACTTAATAGCGTTTTAAACTCAATTTTTTATATCTTCATGGGTGTTTTTTACGTCGACTTTGGTATAATAGTGTCGACGGGTGGAAAGCGTTCGTTTCCCGCGAAAAAGGAAATTGGGGGCGGGTCTTACTTGTACCCCGTTCATGCACCAGACTTTTGCTGCTACTGTCGTGACAAAACACTGATTTGTCACTCGAGATCACTCGTAGAGGGTTTTCATGCTCATCGATCGTGTTGTAATTGTTTTTATCTGAAACAGTTGCATGCAGCGCTACCGAGTTTATTAAACCCACCTGCACCAGGACCTTTGAGATGGGGGCTTTGTAAATTCACAGTATTAATTTTTCGAACATGAGTTACACCATAAAGAAGACAAATACGCACACTGAGTTTTTTTCTAAAAATTTGTTTAATTTTCTGAAATCCTGAAAGTACTCGTTTACTTTTTTTACGCGCGACAGCACGTAGTGCTAAGTGCGTTTTATATAGCTATCGTAGAAGCGTCCTTCTCTCTGTCCCATCCATCTGCCACATCCTGCTACCCTATCAAATTGGTGCAAGCTATAATCACGAAATTTTTACTGCGAGCTGTTACAAAGACTCTAGTTTTGCAGTTGGGTAAAGGCGTTCCTTTCGAACGAAGGCGCCAAAGAGGGTACTGGGTATTGTTAAAAAACGTTATTTTACGGTACCGCTATTGACTCTCGTCCAGCATGAAAACGGCTGCAGATAAGCACATGCTTGCTGCTTATAACAAGCACTGCTGACAGCCTTTCCGTTTAGTTTTTGGCACGCAACATCATAAAGAAGTTGACGTAAATGACTGTGGTTTTGCCTACCTCACCTCACTATCGTTGCTACACTACCTTGTGAAATGCAAAAGTCGTAGTTTGGCCGTTGCGTGCCAAAAATTATTATAATCAGCTAATGGCTGACGAAGTTATTCAACAACTAACACTGGCACAGGTTTTTGTTTTTCTGAGACGCGCTGTACATAAATGTAAAAAACGTTCCAAAAAATAATAAAAAGTTAAAGACGTAAAAAACGTGGCAGAATTTTAAAAAACGTTTTAAAACGTTAACTAAAAACGTTGACTTTAATTCGTTCAATCTTTTGCATAATGCCTAATGCTGTAGGTGCAATGCAGCTAAAACTAAAGAAAAAAAGAGAGAACTTTGTTTAATTTTAATTCAACTCTGTGGTCCCAAGACTAAGTATCACTAAAGTAGGCCTAACTAAATAGATTACCACCACTTTTCGTTTTTTTGTTTTTAAAAGTTCTTCTCAAAGTTATTGGTAAAATTTTAATAAACTTTACAAAAAAATTTTTTAATGTTTAAAAAATTTTCAAACGTTGAAACTGTCAAGAACGTGACAAGAATATAAAAACGTATTAACGTTATTTTTTTGAATTTTTGCGCTGTATGTGCATATACAGGAAAGACGTATATTCGGCAGGCACCGAGCAACACGACAGCACTGGAAGGCAGTCAGGTGACGTTAGCATGCAAAGCCGAAGCGGCTTCGATGAAGAACATCAGCTACCAATGGTACCGCAATGACGTCAACGTACACCACGTCACGTCACAACAGAGTCGTGATGACGATGATGATAATGATGACCTTGAAGGTCGACTGTCCGTCTATCCAGACGGCAACAGCAGCAGCAGCAGCAGCAGCAGTAGTAGTAGTAGTAGTGCAGTTGCATTTGTAGTATTTGTTGTAGTTATTGTTGTAGTTGTCGTCTTTCTGTTTATTCAAACGGTAGCAGCAGCAACAACAGTAGTAGTAGTAGTAGTATTTACAGTAAGTCTAGTTGTTGTTGTCGCTGTAGTACTACTAATATTAGTAGTACTAGTAGTAGTAGTATTTTTAATCATTCCTACGTCGTCTGTCAGTCTGTACAGACAATAGTAGTTTTAGTTGTTTTGTAGTTGTCGTCATAGTTTGTCGGTCTATCCAGACGGTAGTTTAGTCATCGCCAAGGTTCGTCGCACAGACTCTGGCCTCTACAAATGTCGACCGGGCACTGGTTTTGCTCTGCCGTCGGAAGCCGTCGCTTACCTCAACGTCACGTGTAAGTAACGCAACAAGTTATAGCCAATTCACACCTACGACGCGACTCAATTCAACTCAACTCAACAGTTGCGACTGTGGGTGACGATGCAATGACGTCATTAGCATTGTGACGTCACGCTGCTGTATGCAGACCACGCGCTGTTTGCTAGCAGTTAAGTTGAGTTGAGTCGCGTCGCGTCGGCGTCGTAGGTGTAAAGTCACTGTATTACAGGTGAAATCGCTGGTTGATTCTGCCCCTAGAAAATTTTAAGTAGCCAACTGCAATTTCTGGCTTGAGATTTAACCTTTAAATCTACTCTTTCCCTGCATGACACAAACCCCCATCAGCCCATCTAACACAAAGTGGCATTGGACCCCGCAAGTGTACCTACAAAATGGCATTTAAACCCGTCAAATGGTTTAAGTAAGGCGCACGATTGTGACAGACGACAGGCAGACAGACGGACGACAGATCACGCAACTGAAAATGGGTAGTTATAGGCAACATCGCTTGCCCTAGAGCGATTTCGCCTAATAATAGTTATAGGCCTAACAGTCGCAATCAGAATTATTGGCGCTGAGTCGGCCTAGAGTTCTAGGGGTTCACATTACGTCGAAGATAGCATATTAAGAACAACAAAGTTCGCATAAAACTATTACACTGAGAGTGAGACACCAAAATTTATGTCTGTCCATCTGTTTCACTGTCAGGTTTATTGGACCTATGCGGTGGCCGTCCTAATAGGTCGCGTTACAGGTCTTGCCCGTCCGTCCGTCGGTATGTCCGTGTGTTTTTTGATCTGACCGCACGGACTTCTAAATCGAAAACGAAAAGACGCGTGGGGCTAAAATAAAACGCTAAACATTTGCCGAACATTTTAAGAAATATTTTATTTTTCGATACAACTACTGGGATCATGCTATGGTAATATAGCCTCAGTCACGTGGCGACACCTAGGGAATATAAATAAAGTCTGCGCACTTACTGCCACGTATGCAGCGATCTAGAAAAACAGTCACCAACTAGAACACTCAAGAAATAGTTTTCAGTGTCACGTTGCTCATTGTTGTGTGCTTTCCAAACGTTTTTACAGCGCGATGCACTTACCTTATAGTGCTAAGCGCTGTATTGACGACCATAACATTGCTTGTCCCTCTGTCCGTCCGTCCGTCGTAAAGTTGATGTATCCGGCCATAGGGCCTAACATGGTAGATTACCTGGTAAATATGTACACGGAAATTAGCCTAAGGTTCTTCTCGAAGACTCGAACAACCAAAACATAGGCCACCTAGTTTTAAGGAGAATTCCCAAATTTCGAGTCTAAATTGCCATCGATCGGTTACAGTAGGCCTAAATGCGGATTTTTCCAACTAGGTATAAATTTGATTTAAAAGTTTATTGTTGTAGATGTTTTTTTTAAAATCTTTATAGCAAATTTTCAAGAGTTTAAACTCTGGGTTATGGGTTTTGCATTTTTCCTAAGCAATCCCATAATTACATCGTAACCTATGTTCAAAGTGCCAACTTATCACGAGAACACAATGCTATACAGCGAACGCAATTTTTCTGGCATTGTGTTTCACCAAGTGTTGTAGACATAGTCTAGTAGTGCCAAAATAGGAGCAACATTTTGTTCGCATCATTCCGTGTTTTTTATTGAGATGAGTTTATTTGTCGTGGGCTATTGGCACGCAGAACTGGCCTGAAGTGAAGGTGTACAAGTTGATAAATGTTTCGTTCAGTGAACCAGGGTTTATACGGCCTCGGCATGCGGCCTTTAACGCTCGGTAAATAGGACACATACGTTATCGGCGTAGGAGTCCTATGGAGAAGCTATTTCCTGGGAGCAGGAACGAAGAGGTGTGCAAACTACAGAACTGGTAGAATTTGATCCGCAATGTTTCTGAATCTTAGAACGGTGGCCTCATGTCATTGAAAAGTGAAGCACAGTTTATTTTAAATGTCTTTTTTCTCGATCTTTATCTGTTTTATCTCATACTTTACAGTACTGTTGGACCCAGTAAAATAAATAACTTCAATAGCAAAGTGAACATGTTATGCACTATTTGAAACAAAAATTGCTATTACTGACATTGCAAACGCAACTTATATGTAGTTACTGTTGCTGTATTACGATCGTAGGCCTACTACTACTGCTATTATTATTTTATTTTAAGCGTTTATTGAGTCTATGTGCACACGCTCAAATGCAGGATTAGTCTTTCTATCTTCTCCGCTGCATTAAAACACAGCGAGCCTATAAGCCACAGAACCCATGGAGCGGTGCTGATTTTCGATCTCTTAGCCTTTAGTCAAACGGGGACGCTGAAAATGCACGACACGAAAATGTAGCACAAGTTTGCAAGGGGGTGAAAATGCAGGACTGAAAATGTGGCACAAACCTCCAGAGGTAGAATATGCAGGAACGAAAGGAAGGGGAGGGCAAGATAAGTGTGGAACGACGCGTACGTCAAATAACTTTTGTGGTTCGACTTCAGAGTCCAACTGATGACCCTTGACAGCATCAGAGCTAGTCATTTCACAGTTTGTTCAGGCGTAGTAAAGTATTTGAAATGTACGTCAGTCGGCTGCGACAGATCCGCAAAGATAGTTGACGATCTGCAATTTTTCCTCGCGGTAACTTTTGCCTTGGTCAAAGACATAAAAAAGTGAATACAAATGCTGTTTTTTTCGGAGCTGTACAAATGCATTTATAGTCTAAGCGTATGCTAATGGTTATCACAGCCATCCAAGCGAAACAAAATTTTACCATAAGGTCTCATGAATGTGCGTGCTTTAGTCGAGAAAAAAAGTTGGTTATCGTTTGCAGGCAAGGAAGAAAATAAACGTACTGCATCAGAGTTCTATACGGCACTGTTGTATTGCACAAATTTTGAGTTAGCGGTAGGTGGTAAAATGACTACCCAGTTGTTTTTGTCTGTCCAATGCAATGCATAGCATTGGACAGAGTATAAAATCAGCTGAGTGTCGGTGCGTCCGTGCGTACGTCCGTGCGTCCAACATTTCTTAAGCTATCTTCCTTCCACCTTCCCTTTCCCTCCCCCTTTTCCTACCCCTCTTTCTTTCCCTTTTTCTTTCCCTTTTTTCCTTTTTCTTTCCTTTTCGTTTTTTTCCCATTTTCCTTTACCTTTCCCTTTCGATTTTCCATCCCCTTTTCCTTCCCCGTCCCCTTTCTTTTGCCTTTTCCTTTTCCCTTTTCTCTTTCTTTTTCCCTTTTACTTCCGCTTCCTCTTTACCTTCCGCTTTCCCTTTTCTTTACCTTCCCTTTTTTCCCATTTTTTTCTTTTTTCCTTTCCTTTTTTCTTTCCCTTACCTCTTTTTCTTTTTCTTCCCTTTTTTCCCCTTCTTTCTTACTCTTCCCCCTTTTCCCTTTTTTCTTTCCTTTTTTTCTCCATTTCCTTTTCCCTGCCCTTTACTTTTCATTCTTTTTTCCTTTTCCTTCTTTTTCCCTCCCGCTTTTTCCCCTTTTTTTCTCCCCCTTTCTCTTTCTTTTTATTTTCTTTCATTTTTTCGTGTCCACGTCAGTGCGTTTAATCTGTGAGGCGACATATCTTCATAACGGTGCAAGATAAACGCCTGGTCACTATGGACCACCCATAGGAAGTCAAACCCCGGAAGCCGAATGGTCACGTGACCGATGACGTCACGTGACGCCAAAAGGTCAAAGTCGTGACCCCATTATCTTTGAGACGCCATATTTCCATAGCGGTGCAAGATAGACGCATGGTGACGATGGACCTTTTATAGTAAAGCGCTGGTGACGAATCGAATGTTTACTTAAAATAATGCAGAAGGATGAAAGGATCATTGCTGCTGTACAATTTGAAATTAAACTGTTTGAGTTTTTCTACCGGTCTAAACAGCTCGCTGATAATATTTATACGGACATATACAGACTCTGTGTTCATATGAACATTATCTTGTCAATAAATAGTGATTGCTTTTTGCCATATGCATCTGTTCGTTTTTTATACTGACTTGTTTCGCATTTTCCAGCCCTGCATTTTTTGTGCCGCATTCTCCAGTCCTGCATTTTCAACCCCTTGCAGTTTTCTTTGTGCCGAATTTTTATGTCGTGCATTTTCAGTCTCCCCAGTCAGACACCCGTTCACACTGCGAGACCACGAATAGGTCGATAGTGCATCGCGAAATGTCTGTTGAGCATTCATAATCTTCTCTGTCGGAAAATGGCAGCTGTTGGCGCCTGTTGTATAGAGCCTTGCTCTTCGGCTTAGCTTGTTTGTCATTTTTTCTGCCTGACATTTCGTGTGAGTGAAAATTAAGTATGAATATATAAAATTGCAACTTTTTCTGACGCCGTCAACATTTTTACCCGGCGATGCCACTGCACTCAACGACCACGTAGAGCGGCTACTATATATTCTCTACTTCACCACAAACACGGCAGATTCGTTAACGGAATAGCGGCTTGGCAGTTCTGTGACTTCGCGCACCTCGGCAGGGCAGTCTAACTGTGGGTCTTGCGGCAAGCAACCCGCGGCTATTCCAGCGCCGTTCAACGATGACGACGCGCGCGTGTTCAGTCTCCGTGGACCAGTAAATCGGTCGCCCGCGGTCCGATGCCATGGAATCAGCCAGGCGACTTAACAGCTCGTTCTGTTAGCTGGCTGGCAAGTAGGACCTGGCCTCACAGTGCTATGTTGTGTCATGACCGTACATTCATTGTCAGTTATTGCTGTAAGACCACCACCAAGACGACTCTATAGCCTAACGGCCACGGCTTACACTCTCTGACCGTTAAAGTTGCCCCTCTTATACGCGTCATTACTCCTATTTACCGTTTAACTGAATTTAATTTGCTCAAAATATATAAAGCTAAGATTGTCTCCGGCGTCTTTGTAAAATTAAGTAAAATTGCACCAAATCTACAAAGTATTGAGCTATTGAGTTGCAAACATGACCTGGCGTTTATTTGATGAATATCATAGGCTAGATAATGATGAATGCGGCTAGCTAGGAACATCATAACGTAAGCCCATAAAATTGCGATTTTTTTTCTATGTTGGAACTTAAAACAAAAATTCGACAGACTTCTGCAGCTCAAATGTAAATCTCACCTTAATTGTTTGTCGCTTATTTAAAACTTTCTGACAGACGACGGTGCAACATATCTCACCTGGTATCTCACCTGGTGTGCTGCTCCAATCTAGTTTCTCAAAAGTATAATCACAGTAGCACACAAACGGAAGCAGCAGTGGGCTCAAGCGGACCAAGAGTCCATGAAGAAACCCATCTTAACCGTGCGCAGTTTATCAAGATGTCCTTTGAAAGCATGATAATAACGCATGTACAAAAACTGACAGATTTAGCAATCGGGTGTAAAAAGCCTTGTTGCACTGGACCAGTGAATGTCGTGTTGCACCATGTAGACTTGTCTAATGTTGCAACACGCCATAAAGAGGCCCCCACAGGTCAGAAAATGTCGCGCTGCTGTTCGACATTCTGTGCCTGTGTTGCCCCATTTTTTGTGGCGATTCTTGTTCGTCCGAACAAGCTGAACATAGCTAAATCCGCCTCAGAGGCTTACTGAGTCCATCTGCTGCGACAGCGTTTGCTGCTGCAGCTGCTGTTGAGACTGCGAGCGCACTCTTCCCCCATCACTTGTGACGTCACGCCATGCTCAGCATCACAGCGCCGTCGCTGAAGCTAGGCTTTACCATCATACGCTAACCGTCCAGCTTAGCGTAGCGATAGTTGCCTATTTAGGCTACTGAAATTGTCTTCTGGAGAAGTTTACTAGCTTTACTGTTTATATTTATAAACAGCAACTCGTCTAGTGATGCGCAAATTTGCCAAATGAGTAACGAATGTTCAAATTTCGATCTGGTGACATCAAAAATCGATTATCGGCTTTTTGCGATAATATCACGACGTTGATTTTGCCACTAAAACATTTGTCAGAAAATGTTTGACAGTTATGAAGTTTCGGTTAAATCAGCGTATTTGTTTTTAAGTTGTGCGGAAAGTGTTGCACGAAATCGTAAAATAACGACAATTGAATAGCGAAGTGGTATCGAAAATAACGGGACGAATCGAACAGTTGTTGAAATCTGTCGGGCGATGGGTCTGTGCGGCCGCAGGATCGTGCAGTTAGATCGACGAAGAATGTCTGATGTCGTCATCTTTACGGTTCTACTGTTGATGTGCTTAGATCTGCCCACGCATCTGGTGGATGGACGGCGGCAGATCTTCCTGCCTCGCGGTATGCTGGGTCGCGTCGACTGTCCCGTGGACGCAAACCCTCCGGTCACCTTAACCGTCTGGACCAAGGATGAGCGGGTGATCGACGTGACAAGAACGACGAGGTTTAAGATCCAAGCGGACGGTACTCTACTGATCAAACCAGTAGCTTCAGCCGATGAAGGTCGTTACTCGTGTACGCCGTATTCGTCACTCGGAGCAGGACAGACATCACCCAGCATCGACGTCGTCGTCAGAGGTACAGTACTTGGTATCAGTCCAACGAAACACCGCACCGGACCGCACCGGATGTCCGGTGGGGTCCGTTGCGGTGTTTCGTCGGACCCCTTGCTAAAGCTTTTCTTTTACTATACAACCCTTCTGTGTTATACCGCATTACGCGTCGTGTACATTCGTCTGTTACGTGACTCGTAAACTCGTGACTCGTAAACAAAAAACGATGAAAAAGAACACAAAAAATTGATGTGAACGTTCCCAGGGCAGAAGTAACCGGTGCCATTTCTTAAAGTCGATGGTTGAGGTCACGATGAAAACGTCAAGAAGTGGTTTATATTTAGCAAAAATGTTTAAATATTTGTGGCGGATTACCAGCCGGCCGATCGGCTCAGGCGCGTCAGATGGCTGCAGCGTCATCTGCAAACTACGTTGTCAGACTTTCAGCATCAACACGGATGGCCGCATAATTATATATTGCCGTCAGATGCCGACGTTTTTGCCTATTTTTCAAACTCTGCTATATATTATTCTATTGATATTTGCAGATGATGTCAATATATAGTTTTTATGCATTATAATTTTCCGATTCGTTCGCCAACTACAATTTTTCAGTATATAGCACGGCACTGTCGTAAGCGTTCGAGTGGGTAGCGTCATGATGTTGCTATGGTAACAGATCCTCCGCATTTTGTCGTTCGACCAAAAATGTTCTACCAGCGAGAACTTGGTCAATCCGTCACTTTTCCATGCTCAGTGCGTGGCCAACCGACGCCCTCCATCAGCTGGAGAAAGGTAAGCTAATAACTTAGCAGCTACACCATGTGACTATACCCTAAGCATTTTTACGCGCGAAAGCAGCTACTGAGGGTCACCCCAAACGAGGGCGCGAAATAAAAGGAAATGCCAAAAATTGCGATTTTTAGCCAATAAGTCGCTGTATCTCAATAACGGTGCAAGATAGGGCCTAGGTTACTATTAATTACTAATAAGAAGTCGTACACTGGTTCTCGGTTGCTACCGAATTCAATGACGTTGAATGACCTTGAACGCAAAAATAAAAGTTTTTATGGATTTTTGGCAATATCGGGCTGCGAGACGCATTTCAAGAGCGAATTGCGCCGAAACCGATTGACATAGACATAGAAAAGGGGCACATAAACTTTTCAAATTAAACGTAGATTTCAACGGTTTAAGTTCCAATTTTCTAGGTTCGAAGAAACCTGCGCACTAGGGCATCAAAGAATGGTACCCCAGTAAAAGTCGTCATTTTACCGTTGTTGGCCAGTCTTTCGTGGAAACGGTTGCAGATACGCACGGGCATGCTACCTATCAAAACAAGCACTAGTGACGAGCTTTGCAGTCGTAACAACGTCGATGACTTTGAAAGACTCTAAACTTTCGATATGTTTTATTGATTTTTGCGATCTTCGGCTGCGGCGCACACTCTAAGAATGAACTGCGACGAAATGGCTGGAGATAGACTGATAGTTTGCGACTGCAGGAACTGCTATAGGCTTTCGCGCGTCTCGTGAGAAATAGCTCAATGTGTTTGTTATATAAGATTTGTACAACTACTACGTTATTCTGTTTTCAATGTCTTGGTGGCATGGTGGCGATCGATAGGACGTGGGTTCGAGTTTCGGTCGGGTCACTATCAAGTGGTTACTACTTGGATGGGTGACTGTCCGCGGACAGGTGAACCAACACGGTATATAACCAACACTAAGGTCAACTCAGACTTCTACTTCTTTCGGGGTACGTAAATCGAGTCTGACTGACTGACTGTGACATGCGATGCCACATGGCAAGTGACGATCCGTGGCGTTGAAATAGTTTAGCATTAGTAGTTATAGACATCTTTTAACTTTTTTTCATTGATCAGCATAATTTCGTATAGGGGTCTAGTATCCGTTCTTGCCAAAATTGCACGGCAAAATTAGATACATCTCTGATATCAAGCCACGGGTTGAGTTGACATAACTAGTTGGATCAGTTTTGGTCTGGTGGATGAAAGTAACATATTTTATTCACCTAACTCGATATCGTATCTGTCTGTCTGCGTGTGTGTCTAAAATAATACATCCCCGACCGATCCGATCTGATCTGATCCGGGAGCTAATCACGTCCTAGCGCATGAGAGTCGATCTCTCGACCTACGACACTCACTCAGTTTTATCATCAATTGACTGACGTATGACCGAAACTCACACAGACAGACAGACATACAGAGGTATACGGACTATTTGTGTTAGCCTACCAATCGATGCGTCGTATGTTAAAAAGTAAGGGTAGGTATAGAAAGTTACATTTTTTTACAGAGAAAATATCGCACAAGGAAATTAGTACAATGTTTTAAAATTATCAAAAAAAACTTATAACTTAAATACTCATATTTAAGTCTAAGAGATGCACAGCGCCGACTGTAGCCTTAGCGACTTGGTGGCATGGCGGTTAGGTGCATGTCGGAGTTACGATCGACAGGTTGTGTATTCGACCTTTGATTCCCGGTCAGGTCGCTATCAAGTGGTTACTATATCCAGGTATATGATTAACACCAAGGTCAACTCAGGTTTCCATCTCTCCGGAGGTAGTTAAATTGAATGTAAATTGGATAGCCTACTGGCCTGTCTAGCTGGGGTTAGGTCGAAGCGCGTTCACTGTGTTATATGTGGCAATCGCGAGGCAGAGATTGAGCGAGTTAGTCCCAATCTGGAAGTCACCACGTACAGTGAGCAATAAACTAAAAGCTCGACTCATCAAAGCACACTAGTCTGGCCTATCGTCACTTACGGCTCGGAGGTGTGGACATTGAGCAAAGAATTATGCGAGAATGTAGAGGCGTTTGAGATGCAATGCTACAGGCGTGCTATGCGCATCTCTTACGTTGAACATGTGACGAACGAGGAGGTATAACGAACAGTGGCCAAGACAGGGGCCTGTTGGGGCAAGTGAAATCGCGCAAACTGAAATATTTCGGTCATACAACGCGACACGAGAGCTTAGAGAAAGATATCATGCTGGGCATCATGCCCGGAAAACGTTGGCAAGTTGGTCAGAAGAAACAATGGATCGATGATATCGTTCAGTGGGGCGACAGGAGCCTGGTGGAAATGGTAAGACAGGTTAACAGAAAGGGTTACCGGTGCTTAGTTCACGAAGCCGCCTACGCTCGTACGTCGGGCACGGCAAACTGATGATGTGGCAGGTAATACTGTAATCTCATATGGTAGGTGACATTCCGTAGCTTATGATAGGCCTACTAAACGTTGCATTCTGTGGGGAATGCGAATTGCGCACAATTTTCCGACAGGTGCATTTTTTGACAAAAACACATTTTTCCCATAGAACTTAAGGATGGACTGTTGTTCAACGCCGTATTTTAAGTTCGCTTTAGAGCAAACTTTATTATTTCCTGTAGAATTCATGTCAAGACGTTGTAGATAAATTATCATTATAGCATTATTAGAAGCCCACTTAACTTTATTCTGTGTAAAAAGCCGACTCGATAAGCACCCATTTTAGTGGCTAATTAAAGACGGGCGGCATATAAAATGATGAATGTCAGTGATACAAGCAAGCGACGTCGTTTATTCGCGATGTTTCTGCGAAATCTGACAACAGTGCAGTCGTATTTATACATCCGCTATAAGACAGACATTACCCCACAGCTACGCTGATGTCCGGCGGCATTAAGTTGCAGGGGAAGGCTATGATTGCAGTGAGGGGTTAATAGTCCGCTTGGGGGTTAACGCCGACAGCGAGATTGGCAATTCGTCACTAATGTCGTTCATGCCGTGTGCGAATCGTCTTCAGTCACTAATGGTGTGTCTACACTAAGTTTATAGACGCGACCAACACACAAATTAGTTCCACAAATCCTTTTCACCGAACACCTAATTTACTGATTTTGAGCACTGTTTTAAATTACTTTGACGTTTAAGTTTGCGCTAATTGCTGTAATTTTTAGTTACTTTTCGTTTTTTGTTATTTTTACGCGCGAAAGCAGCTACTGCTTTCAGCGCGTCTTAGCCATCGCAATTCTGTCCATCTGTCCGACCGTCCGTCACACGGGTGGATCAGACAAAAACGGTGCAAGCTAGGATAACCAAATCTTCCCCGTCGGCTGGACTTTAGTTTTAGGAACCATAAAGCTTTTCCAGAAATTCGAAGGGGGTCGCCCCAAACGAGGGCGCTAAATGAGAGTGGGGTGAAAAAAATTTGCGATTTTTGGCCAATTAGTTGCTGTATCTCAGTAACGGTGCGAGATAGGGCCTAGATTACTATTAATCACTAATAGAAAGTCGTACACTGGCTCTCGATTGGCGCCCAATTTAATGATTTTGAATGACCTTGAACGCCAAAATAGGGGGTTTTATGGATTTTTTGGCGATTATGGTTTAAGCTGCGAGACAAATTTCGAGAGCGAATTGCGCCGAAACCAATTGAGATAGTCACGGACAAGATGTGAGTAAAATTTTCAGCATTAAACGTAGATTTCGAAGTTTCGATTTTCTAGGTTTAAAAAAACTTGCGCACGAGGGCATCAAAGAGCGGTACCCCCGTAAAAGTTGTTATTTTACTGTTGTTGTCCAGTAACTGCTATAGGCTTTCGCGCATCGCGTGAGCACTAGCTCAAATTTCTTGTTCCGTTTAAGCCATGCACACGAGTTTGACTAAGACTGTCTTGCATGCAAAGAAGTCGCGCAGAATTTGCAGAACAGTTAGCAGAATCGAACGAGACACGCCGTAGTTATGTTTTATTTTACACGTGAGTAAATAAGTAACTACACAAGAAATTTGAGCTAATGTTCACGAGACGCGCGAAAGCCTATAGTATTTCCTGTTAAGTAGTTTAGCTGAAAGTTGGGGTGTTCACACTAAGTTAATATACAAATACCAAATTCTCTATCGAGATCGCATAACGATAGTTCCATGGCGCCACCTTGCGAATGATATAGACTTGTGTCGCAACCCAAAATCGCTAAAAATTCATAAAACCCTATTTTGATGTTTAAGGTCATCCAAGGTCATTGATCTCGGTGGCAATCGAAAGCCAGTGTACGACTTCCTATTAGTGATTCAATAGTAGCCTAGGCCCTATCTCGTACCGTTATTGAGATACAGCGACTTATTGGTTAAAATTCGCAAATTTTTCCCATCCCCTCTCATTTAGCGCCCTCGTTCGAGGTGACCTTCTTCGAATTTATAAAAAAGCTTTACCGTTCCTGAAAATAGAGTCTTCTAGGCAGCCGACGATAAAGATTTTGTAATCCTAACTTGCACCGTTTTTGACTGATCCATCCGTGTGACAGACGGACAGACGGACAGACAGAATTGCGATGGCTAAGATGCGCTGAAAGCAGTAGCTGCTTTTGCGCGTAAAAACGCTGTAACAGTCAATCACAATACGCCGCGATCTCTGCACCTGGACAACAATATTTTAGCAGTCGTTTAAATTGTAGTAACAGTATTTGGGTCCAAATACTGCTACTGACTGTTTACGTCACGATACATAAACCCTTAGATATCCTTGAGGGAACCTCTTTGCGGCCGAACAAAATATTAAAAATAAAAGAACTAAAAGCAAGAGAAGAAGGCGCAAAGGATGAAAAAGAGCACCCTTTGCTGCTTAACCACCCAATTCTTTTATAAATCTTTCAAATGCTTTTTCCCTGATGTCGTTGAACGAATAGTATCAAAAGCGCTGAACGATAAAAATAAATCATAATATTGACGATGAAACGTTTTTTTCTTGCCACACGACGTCGCACTTGTCGTGTCATTGATTTCAGTGCAGAGATCATCGCGCAGAGTGGATCAGTGGCCTAGGTTGACTGTTGTCCATGATCGATGACTGCATTTATTTCAATGCTGCCAACCAAGCGTCCGCATCGCCATCCGAACTGTTTCTCTTTTCTCCTCGGTGTCCTTTGCTTCCCTTGACCTTTTTCTGTCTGCTTGACCGACCGACGGCGTCCAGAGATTACGACAAAGCAAAGAAATGAATCCGCGATCGATTTCTAGATTCAATGATCGACTTGTCTGGCCCACAGTACTCTCTTGGAATCCCTGGTTGGATTAACGAAGAAATGAAGGAGGAGGATGGAGGGATTTCAAAAAATGAATCCGCGCCTTCATGTCGATGGCAAGACGCAGATTAGTACTTGGACACGGGAAACTGCTCTGCGACTGTCGGGACTCGCAGCAGCGGTCAGAACGTAGGCGGGCCAGAAAGTTGCGATTTTACGACTGACACTGCAAATTTTCGAAAGAATTCCGACAGCCACTTTTAAATTTCTGACAGAGATGATATATGTTTGGTTGTTTGCTCAAAATTTTAATTTTGCCCCTAATTTCTTTAAAATGGGAGTCTTTTACTTTTAAATTAACGAAAATTTTCTGACAAAAAGATTTTTTGATGATTTTTCGACACCGCAAAATTTAGGGGAAGACAATTAGCCCGCTCCCTCGCTTTCCACGACGCCAATGACTAGCAGCATACGTACGCCCCGTTGTCCGGTCGACAACACTGTGACACGTGCCGTGTGCCATGATACCGGACTGCAATGCCGGTCCACTAGCTGAGTGCACGGTTAATGTGACATGCACCCTAGAGAGACATTGGACATCGTGATTTTATACCGTAATTGCAATGCGTTTGCATTGATTGTGCTAATATAACAAAGCCGTTCTTTATGATTGCATATGCGGCGATAGATTTTAAAATGTTTTTTATATATTGCTGCCAACTTGCAAAACTGGCGTAAAGATCTTTCTATCTAACTCATTGTTCTTAGTCGTTTTACTGTTTACAATTTACTGTTTGGGCTTTAATTATGTCATTAGTCAGCAACAGATAAATCACAGCCTTTAAGTAGGAAATTGGGCTTTGAAACTTCGGAAACGTCGTCGACAGCTTTCTGGCAAACTGAATCAAACGCCATTCGCTTTAAAATGATTGATCATGAATACGTTGCCAGCAAAAAACATAAAAGTTATTGTAAAATGATAATAATTAAAACTAAATGTCGATTTACTGTCGACATTATTATGCGGCCGACACCTGATTTTTGACCCGTTTGAGCTGAAAATTGACACGCCGGTTATTCCGGTCCGGGAAATGTTTACACCGACTTTGCTATTTTTCTACGCCCTTGTGTTTTCGAGTTAGAAACCCGTATGGGAGAGACGAAACAGGTAAAGGGACAGACAAGACGCGCAATGCTGCCTACAAAACGGCGAGTCACGCACAAACACGCTCGCTTGCAGCTGTAACTAGACTAGCTTCGTGACGTATATCGTAACCTGCAGTCTCGCGGTCCTTAGAAGCCTGGCTCTGTGTGTGGGTGGGCTTTGCAAACTGAACGTCACCGTTAGACGTCGTCGTTAACGTCGCACGCCGCAAAGAGAATTTGTGTGCATTAAATTATTGATCCACCCACTCGCCCTCCGGCGGCGCTGCGACGTGTGAGGTACGAAACATTGCGAGTTTGCGACCACCGTTTCCAGATTGTCTCGTCTTTTCTCAGCAGTTCTTACAATTTTGGGTTTAGCTTGTTTTTTAGTCCGCCCGAAAACGATAGTTTTCTGAAGGACTTATGTTTTGCTGTGGTTTATTTTTTTTCCCCTCGCGTAATCTCCGAGCTCCGTGGGCCGATCGCCGCGAAATTTAGCACGATGCTCCTAAGTATGTTCAATTTTGTAATCCCGGGCCGAAATTTTGGGGGAGCCTCCCCAAAAAATTTTTAGGGGCCAAAAACATGCAAAATTTGGCCCGATTTCGGTCGACTTCGAAGTTCGGCAGCCAATTTCTTCGGAACGGATGAAGATATTCAAAATCGGTGAGTTATTCGTTCGACATCGATTCCTTCCGCGTTAGGCGAAACAAGTCCGGTGAAGTTTGGTCCAGCGACCTTGGAGATCTAGATGTGGAATTAAACCCACCGAAAGCGCATTATTCGGAAAACCATATTTCGGCCCCTAGGGGGTGCTGCGCCCCGAAATTTTTACACGCGCTAGAGAATGACCAAGTCCTACTAGCGCATCTCCCACCGGGGACGGGGGCCCCCCTTACAATTTTTTTCAAAGGGGGGTCAAAAATTGGCTTAAAATGTAGCGTATTAGCCGCGAGAACTTTGGAGCCAAAGGGAGTAGCTTCATGAAACTTTGCCACGTGACGTGCTGCTAGATGGGGGTG
>Ga0056128_1003504_pt1 | contig 19281 bp, 9 predicted proteins | sample WorMetLIZISLAND2_FD_71113 | JGI IMG/M metagenome (GOLD analysis project Ga0056128, IMG submission 71113) | Marine gutless worms symbiont microbial communities from Max Planck institute for Marine Microbiology, Germany - Olavius geniculatus... ... | reverse complement strand
CTCTGTTATATAGCTTCTAACTTCAGAAATACTGCTTAGATCTACACGATTTTTTGCAGAAATCAAGGTCGTTTCATTCTCAACACGAAAACATAAGTTATTGAAATTAATTATGTGCAAAAAAACAATTCCATTTGTTTTATCACAGTGCATGCGAACCCATGTAGCGATACAATAAAACTTCTCTACAAGTTCGTAATGCCATTTTTCGCTTTGTAATAATGTAATAAACAGTAAACAGAGTCGACGTCGACGATGACCGTCTCCAGTTGTTTTATTTTATTTTATTTTTTTTCGTACATCTGCAAGCGCCGTCGCTATTGGCAGACAGCAACACGCATGGTGGGAACGTAATAAATTTACGCCGGACCTTCGTTCAAGACTGTAGCGACGCTGCCACGACGTAAAACGTAGTCGACAGCCACCGGATAGTGGGTAAGTAAGTAAGTACGTAAGTAAGTAAGTAATTTATGTAGCGTGTCAGCCGTAGATAACCACGAACGCTGTCCGTGTGCTAGAAGAAAAAATGTAGAAATGTTTGAGCTTGTGTCGAGGACAGAAGCCTCCAGAAAATTTGACCCCTCTCGGATTTAAGTCCTTGCCAGAACTGATGTGTCAAGGTGGGACAAAATCTCGAAATAAGTTTCTGCTGTGTTTTTTCTCGGTGTTGTTTATTGTTTACCGTTATCGGTGAATTAAAGTTTACCATAGCTCGAATAGCCTACCTAGAACAACCGCTCCATTGCAGAAACTTCAGGACAACAGATAACACCAGCTGCATGCATTTTCTACCGAGTGTTTAAGTGCATTACACACATTTAATTAGATTTGTCTTTTTATTGCTTTTGTGCCAGAGTGAGTTAAAACTGTGGTTTGCTTGAGCATAAAATGTCCGTCTTCCTCTCCCTAGCACGCGTCACTGACATTGACTTTAATAGGCGTGATCGAATTCACTAAATGATGTATAATCGTCGCCCAGTCACTCATCACAAATGCCATAGGTGCTTGTGGATAGTCATAAACTACAGTTAGGCCTAATTCCGTTATGACACTGTAGGCTTAATAGATGCATGTATGCATGCATGCACTGGATATTAATTTATGACAATTAAATTACACTAGTAACATAACTGATTTATGATACATCGTATTTATAGTTAGCCCATCGATCACACTATGTTTGCGAACACAATAAGAACGACAGTGATGACGATGACTATGTTACATAGTGCTCAACGATCTCGAATTGGACCAGTGTCTATTAGTTATAGAACTAGAATTTACTGGACTCGGTGCTGTAGGACTTTGAAGTAACTGCTCCATACTGATTTTTATGCCTCCGCCAACGTAGTGGCCGGAGGCACTACGTTTCCGGAGTGTTCGTGCGTCCGCGCGTGAGTCCCGAACAAATATTGTTAGCAAGATATCTTGGGTATTTGTTGACGGAATTTAACCACACTTTCACCACTAACGGATTTCCATGTAGGGATGAACGCGTCTAATTTTGGGGTCAAAAAGTCAAGGGTCAAGGTCACGATGGGGTCAAATATGCTTCAAAATGCACTTTTTGGTCTTGTTAGCACGATATTTCGAGTGTTAGTTGTCACGTGTTGGCGGAGGCATAATAGTTGACTGAGTCATAACCACCACCTAGAGCATTGTAAATGAACATATTTAGTTAACGTGGGTCAACAGAAAAATGCTGGCTAATTTCTAACGTTCCATTTGTGTTGACGCCTCTCGCCGCATGCTCAGATTGTGAGTGCGAAATTTTACAAACATTCTGTCTAGCCGAATTCACCGGACTCGGACACGGACCAAGTGGACTGGAATATATTACTGGGTGATTATGGTACATGCTAGTAACATCTTGGAAATATCTTGAAGCTGCAGTGACTGGAATAGGCAAGAAGTGAAGTATGTTTTTTGCGTTTAACATTTTCTCTAATATGTAACGAATGTTATGGTGATAAGATGCTTGAGCGACAGTAATTTGACCTTTTGATCTTTTAACGACAAATTTATTTTAAAAATTAAAAAAATACGCTTTGTGCTGTGGGACATAGAAAAATGACCGACGATCAACTCCAGCATAACTCAGAAACCCATGGATACAATTTCGAATAAACCCAATAAAAATCACCTTCTGTGAATAATAAATCATCTTCTCCATCGGACAAAATAATTCAATTTTTTCCATAATATGCCACCGGTGCTGTATCGTCCGTTTAAAAACAATACAAATACCTATGTTTTTTGCTGTTTTTATTGGACAAAAAGCTAAACACAAATAGTATTTAGAAAAAAAAAACATCTGTGTTCTATTCGTGGCAAATCTCAGTGAAAATGTGGCCGAAACGATGCGTCGTATAACGAACAAAACGGGGCGAAATTCGCACCTTCTGCGATGTCGCAGCCGTGCACCAAAGCGATTACGACGGGCGGACATTAAATTGCAGCGGTGTTTTGTTTCCGAATCGATTCAGTTTCCGAGAAGATACGGCAACGGACGGACGAACGTCTCCCAGCTGCGTCATTATTCGACGTCGACGTAACAGCTTTCTTGTCGCAATATCGGTGTTGATGCAGGCGATTTCGCGGCATATAATGTGGCACGTAGTCGTATAGAACGGCTTGACAGGAAGTAATTGAAGTCTGCTGTCTCCCGCTGCTGCTGCTGTTTACGCGAGACGTTTCAGTTGCCGTATCCGATAAAAAAAATCTACCGGCTGAATGCCTGGTGACCGTATCTCTGTAGTTTGTACGCGTACGACGAACATTCTGTATTACGTAGCAACGCAACCAACCGATCAATTCGGACATTGGCCTCAGCGGGGAGTGGAAAGTGGGAAAAGTAAAGGTAGAGAGATTTGGAGGACGGAAGCCAAACAAACTGAACTGTGACTTTTTGAGTTACGTTGCTGAAAATTTTCTCACCGACATGGTATCGCCCTTCCGAAAGGCAAAATATTAGGCCTAAGCTAATAACATGACATCTGTTGTCTGAGGCTGTGCATGCATGCGTGCTTCGAATGTCTTCAAATTTCAAACGTTGTCAAATTTTCTGTCAAAATCTATCGTAACAAGATCGGGCGACATAAAACAAAGATAAGCCTATCACGAAATAAAAGGGTGACTTTTCTATCAAACACATCGTAGTAGAGAAAAATCTCCGGTGTCGTTTCACTAACAGTTTCAGCGACTTTTTTCGGTGCGGTTATCAAGAGGCTAAGAGCGAGCGAACGTCCTGCTGTCGCAGCGTCGAGCGCAGTGCGTGCGATGTTCTTTACGTTTACGACCTTGGCTCCGGGTCACGCGACACGTTACGTGCCGTCACGCTAGTGATAAACTACGCCCAGAGTGGGCGGGCGGGCGATATGTTGGACCGCGACCACTTTGTATGCCGCTAAATCATGGACCGCGCCACAGGTCCTTGGGTGGGTGGGCCTACTTTACGGAGAGAGCTTGCGAGTCGTGACGTCGCCGTCAGCGCAACGTGGCGCACGTTGTCACGTTCTGACTATATCCGCCGCTTGTCTCTGCTGTAACATCCGCCAGCCAGACAGCACGGTCCATGCCAGCCGAATAATTACGAACATTACGTACAGCACAGGTGACACCGCGGTATATAGATTGCAACTAAAGGCGCGTACAGAGCGACGTAACTGAACTGAACTGAACTGAACTGACATGGTTTAGTTGTTAACAAACTGACCAATGGACAAGCAGTAATGCATTACAGTAGGCGCCGTCTCACCGGCGTCGATGACTAAGTTACATGACTGGATGCACGTGTAGGCCTTTGCGTCAACCATTTAATGACCATTTGAATCGCCTCGTCCTGCTCGCTTATTGGTCAGTTCGTCAAAAACTAAACCGTGTCAGTTCAGTTCAGTTCAGTTGCGTCTTACCCTACTGTATCAGCGATCGTGGCTTGTCGCGTGATAATAATAAAGTCAGACGGAAAAAAGTCTGGGGCCAAGGCCAAGGCCATAGGTGGTTTAGTCTATACTCAGTGTTCTGTGAGTAGAGTTGGGAACACATCGATCAAAACAAATTTTCTCTATATGCAGCTTCTACTCTAGTTGTTATTCGCGTTCAAATCAAGCCGTGTTGGGTGGATTAGAGTTCATTAGCGATCTGCGCTGGGCATGACTGGAAGACAACCGTAGTACAGGGCCTATAGGGTTGTTCCAACCACACGGGACCGTTCAGTCATCTTTTGCTACAACTGCCAATGGTGGTCCAGCGATTGGTTTGAATGTGGTCAACAGTATAGTGACCCGCTGTTACACATGACGACCCCGACTCCGAGTTCCGCGACGCGTTGTGTACACTGGAGATAATTTACGCTATGCGTGACTTTCCAGTCAAAATTTGGAGGTGTTTTTGCGGACTAGATCGCCGACATTGCAGCTGCGAGAAGCGAAGCTTCTGAGCTAATTTTTAATGCAATTATTCTTCAAGTAACCCGATTCTTTCGGTTACAATACACCAGCGTTGCAGACGGACGGACGGATGGACAACTTACGGTGGCAATAGTCCTAAACATTTCGCAATAACAAGTGCAAACCTGCACCAAGTTAAAGACAATTTTAACACAAAATGCCATACATTGTAAACAGTGCAGTTTCGCTGAAATCTGTATTGAATTTGCAGGCATGTCAAATTTTGAACAACACTACCGAAATCAAAAAGTTTTCAAACGCAGTTAACGTCAGTCGAAACAATCCAACTGTTCACATGATCAGATTTTAGTGTCGCTATATATCGCGCGGATAGGCCTACATTTGCGCAGTCGATCACACCGTCGATTCATGCAGTGCTCTGTCGATAACGTTCTGATCAAAGCGACACCAGTCTTCAATCACTCGTTCTTTCAGATGATCTTCGACTCGATTAAGCCCAAATTCCGTTTCGCCGACTTTCACCGAAACTTCCCCGAGGGGAAAGTCGCGGATACGAACCACCTTGACATGTCGAGATGTTTGCTACAGATTCCGTGACACGTGCGCAACAAACCCGTTTGTGTCGCTGTAATGGAGAACAAGTGCCGGGCGGTTGCTATGGTAGCCGACCGTACTGTCTGGCAGCAGATATATACGAGTATAGATGGCTGAACGCTACTATCGCCTACCCCTTAACACGTACCGTTTAGCCACAGTACGTAACGTTACAGACAGACAGAAAAGAGGTTATACCATAAGCGCGAACGTTGGTATTGCTTATGGTCGGTTAAAAATGAAAATCTCGTTTAAACAGAACGAATGAATGACTCCTGTGAATGGTTTTCGGTCCATCCAGAGAGACGTCACATTGTGCATGTGTGCAAAATTTCATTTGATTCTCACCAGTTCCGTGGTTCTTATTTCAAGATTGTTAAAAGGCTAATGTTTCTCTGGACACAGTATGCAGTCTACAGGTCAGCCGGTCTGTATGATCCAGTAAACCTACCAATAACTGCCATCGCAAGCCGCTTAACGCTGCGCAGCTGAACGCTTCAGATAGGCCTACTGACTTTAAGCGCTACCGGATGCAGCATCAGTCGTTCGATATAGGCACTGACGCTTAGCCATCTATTGATGCACACAACTGCGCCGGCAACGAACATTTTTATCCCCGCCACGAGCAAGAATGTACGATGCTTACCTGCCGCAGGTCACTTCCCCGTTCCTGCATAAGACACCCCCGCGAAGTCAAAACTGTAAACTAATTACAAAAGGCAACGCAAACACAATTCTGTGATTGTTACAACTGCATCATATGTAGCCTATGTATAAATATGCCACGAACTATTGCTAAACGCTAAATACCCGCACGCGTTTGGTCCAAATCGCGTCAAGTGACGTTAACAAAGACACACTGTTGCCCGCGCGCTGTCGACCGGGCAACATTAAACTCGTCATAGCTGTTTGCAATTGTTTACTTGTTGACTTGTAAAACTGTGTGGTTTTACAAACTTAGGGATAAAATATTTAATAATGACCACGACGCACGCCACTATTTGTATATTGTCATAATTTATGCGTAGGGTCTAATTTTTTGTTTTGTTTTGACTGCTTGCCAGCTTTGGTATAAAACGACGTAAATGAGGTAAACTAGGCCGCGAAATGTCTGTTTTGTATTAATGTCGGACGGACGTTTACGGCCCTGATTTTTACGATCTCGTCTCGGGGTCACGCGATCCGTTACGCCAATGATCCGACGTCCGACACCGACCAACGTAGCCAATGTACACACCGTATCTCAGAAAAAAAGCAGTCAAAATTGTTTTTGTCATAACTAGTCGAATTTGTACTAACTTTATTAATTTTAGGCAAGTTGATGGCTAAGACGACGAAATTATGTAAGGTGCACTCATTTTCCACTTCACCTAATTTATATCAATACACTACAGTGTGAAACATAGGCCTAGATGCTCCAAATTGTTGCATAATGCTGAGTTTTTGTCTCAAGTTAACTCTATAACGAGTTAATTATAGGCATAAAATGCACTAGAACGTAAATTATTTAACAGAATTATAAGTTCGTATAACAAGTCGCTTGCAAATTAGAATTTATGCCAAAGTGTGCTCTGCATACAAAGACGGAGTTAGATGCAACGCCAATGGCTGATAGCAGAATCAACGATCAACTGATCAAATGCATTCACTCATCGATTAGACGTGTTGAAGCTCATCAGCTAGCTATTTTGTTGTCTGCTGCTTTCAGCACAAAATATTTAATACCTCACAATTATTAAACCACTTCGCACCCTCTGATAATGCAAAGATGAGCTATCTGATACAAATAGTCGCCGTGTAATGTAACAATTGGGAACATCTGTGTTTCACAGGTAGTGCGTTGACATAAATTAGGTGAGGTGGTAAATGAGTGCACCGTACATAATAGTATCGTCTTGGCCATCTTTGTGCCCTAAATTATCAAAGTTGGTAGAAATTTGACAAAGTTATGCCAAAAACAATTTTGACTGTTTTTTGAGACACGGTGTATACTACGCAATATTCTCGTTTTCCGTGGGAAATGGCCGTTTCATTGCCTGTAGGAAAGTGGAACTGGAAAGATCTGTAAATCCCGTTCACCCGTGAAACTAGCGCACGAATCGAAATTGATTCACTAATCCGGATATACCGACAGACAATGCCAGTGTGCTCCTTCCAAGTCGTGCTTCTAAATATCTGCCACAGCCACCGCACGTTGCCGATTACCTCGCGCAGTTAGTTGCTTTTATCGTGATTAAATCGTCGCTGACTATATTGAGTACTGACTAAGTCCTGCAGGCTTCTATCATTCGAGCAAATGCGCTGGGCTTAGCTTGTTACCAGGGCGACACACTCACTCAACTCCCTCATTCACTTCGTCAGCCACGTCTTGATCTACTTCTTCCTGACTCACCATAAATTTGAATTTTGTCAGTTTTACATTTAACAGTATTTCTATTCTCAGTATCTCTCATTTCATTTTTCTTTTAAACATTTCAGTTCTTTTTAGTTTATGTGTTAGATTAAACTGACAGTTTGTCAGTTTTTGAGTGCAAATTCTCCATTGTATTGTATTGTCACTCTTCAAGTCCACTGAAATTAGGCTTAACTTACGTTTCCTCACTTTTTGTGGCCAACGGGGCTACAACTTTGTAGTGAAAAAATTACTATGGTTCAACGGGTGTTTTGAACCACCCGCCGAAACCGCTCTCCGCTTACGCCACTGGCGTCCGTCAGCAAACATTATACTGTGGCATGCAAGGACTTAACTAGACTTGCACAAACTTACCAGTAGTAATAGGGGCCTATATAACTTACTGTTACACATACAGCTTATTCTAATGCAACCAAGTTCATATAATTCTCTAAAGAGATTTAGACTGAGTAACAATGTTCACCAATCACTTATTCAATAACCACTATTACAGTTAAAACTAGTGTTTTAAAATAAATTGCGATTTTGTTCGGTAACCCTAGTGCAAACCACTGGACTCACAGAACATGCTAAACATAAGGTTATACATCACATCAGAAATATTAGCTCGGAAAGCCAACTATGGACTGTAATGTCAAAAGCTGCAGTGCAGACATGTCACAACTGGGGTTCATCCTTCCGTCTCCTTACCCTCCAGCCTCTCATTTCCTCTCCCCCTACATGCCATTCTTCCCCATGCCTTCCCTACATTCTTTCCCTACATCCATACATCTTTTTTTCACCCTAATCCAGTTAGGACGTACAGGAGAGCGTTGTAAGCCCTACAACCTGGTCTCGATACATTCTGAGGTAACAAAATACACATTTCAAAGTATATAAAACGTACGTACAGAAATTTATTAAGCGCAGCAGTCAAAAGATTAACTACTTTTCATGCCAGTGGACTAAAGTTCATGTATTAAAACGTTTTTCGTATGTTCAGGGCGAGCGTGAACCCCCAAACACCCATTGCATAAACCACAGGTCAGGGAAAAGATACAGCACCTTACAGATAAAGTAAAATACCAGTCGACATGTATCAACGCTACTTTCCATGACACACATAAAATTACACTGAACAGATTTAAACATTCGTCACCAAACAGCATACTTATATTTTCTCAAAAAGTTGCAAGTAGCCAGTTCGACAACATTTTGCACAAATATACACTGAAATAAAATGCAAACCAAAACGGCAGTATAAATCGCCATGTCAAATTTCACACACAATGGTATTTGAGCAAATGTGGTGGGGTGCAAAGGTACAATAACTAAGACATGCAAAACTGGCTTTCTTGTTTACCTGGCAGCTTCGGAATAGTTTCAACAATTTTGCTTGTTAAATCAGATATTCTTCCTCTTATCCATAGCTATATATTTCATTCAAGATGTCGCCAAACACTGCAGAAATAAAATATAATAAATGAAATACTAACATTATGGTCCCATTTTAACTATAAAAACAAAGAATTAAACAAATCATGCATCACAAAATATGAGGGTCATCCCAAAAGTTTCAAACCTCGACATGTTAGACAACAACATTTTCCACAATCTATGTATCAGTGAAACGTACATCCTTTACGAACTTTAATGAGTCTGTTGTGGATATAATGTTATTGTAATTTATGACATCATAAAGCTCTAAACCGAAATGATAATGCTAATGCAAACAGCACAGAATCAGACTCACTGTTGCATGACAATTTTTCAGTCTGTAGCTAGATTTCTAAAAGCGGGGCCTGATGGCATCTGATTTTGTTAAAACCCTGACAAATTTGCTTATGAATTTCTCATTTGAATTGGTGAATAAAGGATAGCCTAAATCTGCGCTAATCGCAAATAAGAGCATTTCAGTCAGTTACAATGCCACGTCAATATTTGACGGTATCAGTCGAGCCTTATTAATAATTTGACAATAATGATTTCGGTTGTGTTGAAGAAACACTAACCAAAATCTAACTTGTTACATGAAGGGCCCTGGTGTGCGAGGGGGCCCAGGAGTCAGGTAAGCCCCCCGTGCCTTCCGCTAAATCCCACTCCATATTGCAGTCCAGCCCAAAAGTCTTCAATTACCCAGCCGGCTGTTCGTGACTATGACTTCGTACACCAAGACCACCTTGCATGCAGTAATGACCTGAGCCCCAGTGACTATTATCTGTTTTGAAATCTAAAATTTCATTATGGCAGTGTCCTCTATCCGCTATCAACCAGAGACTGTTTGCACTGACACTGTGAATCGCTTATAATTAATGCTCTGCAATGTCATAAATTACAACGACATCATATCTGCAACAGACTCATTAGAGTTTGTAAAGGATGTACGTTTCACTGATGCAGAATTGTGGAAAATATTACTGTCTAGCATGTTGAGGCCTGAAACTCTTTGGATGACTCCTCGTATGCACAAAATGTACTCACAACTGTCTATACCAACATGGTCTCTTGACAGTGCACTAATCAGTGGCCACATCAGCACTGGCTGCATGCCAATCACGAAATACATGACTGCAAATTTAAACACAGTGAAAGTTTTAAACAAAAAAATTTGCTATTGGTTACATAGAGAAAAGCAGCTAAGAAACAAACTTCAGCATATCAAATGACATGGCAAGTTCGTGGCAGCCCAGTCTGCAAGAGCCATAAACCTACATGTACGCTACTCACCTGCAGGACCGTCTTTTGCCAGCGCAGGGCCCTTGGCACTAACTTACCTGCGGGACCCCTAATATCGCATGGCGACCTGTGACCACTCTATACAACAAACTGTAGGATAGGCCCACAGGTGGCGCTAAGAATCTGAAGTTGGGACAACGTGGGCGCAAAGGCTGGGGTGCAGAGGGCAATATTTTTTGTGTGGGTCAAATGTCGACCTTGTTCAGTTGTGTGCATCAAAAAGACATAGCGTGGTTCAGGAGAAGAGCCCCTAGTCGGGAGGTCAGGGGCAAAGCCCCTCTCCCTGAAGCTGAAACACTTTTCGTTTTTGGATGTTCAGTGGAAGCCGAAAATTTGCTTGCATTTTTATCACAGATAGCCTGTACTGCGCATGTTGTCCTGCAAAAACTGACGTAACTTAATAAGTCACATCTTAGCATGCCTATTCCAATTACCAAAAGTATGCAGGTCTTTATGCTGTATCTTGTGTGTTTTTAGGCTTACAATTTCGTGAATGGAGCAAGCGAAAAAAATTGGACCCTTCCTCCCTTAAATAATTTTCCAGATTTTTTAACTGAGTTCAAGTTGTGACTATATAATTCATCCCTAAGGCAATGAAATTTGATTAGACTGATCAATCGATATATCGTTCGTTATGGCAACCACCACCATGGCACGGGGCTTCTTTGGGGCACAGCACCCTTGGCACAGTGCCAAGGTGCAACCCCCTGAAGATGGGCCTGTTCACCTGAAATATCTGCAACTGAGATTAACTGAAATTGTCATAGTTATGGTACAAAAAAGTGCCAAAGTTAAAATGCAATGGCAATGCCATCTTCAGGCAACATCTGACTAACGTAACGGCAAAACCAATTCAGCACAACGCAACAATGAACAATGTCACACAATGACTACGTACAACCTAATACCGGACGAGAGATATACATGAAATTATACATGCAAAGACGCTGTCATCTGTTCAGCAGGAAAGACACATTCTATTTCTTCTTTCTCCCTTTACCACCGGCGGCTGGCGAGCTCTGTCGTACTGAGGCAGAGTCATCGTTGGCGTCGTCGTAGTTCCGTGCTGGCTGCCAGCGTAACGGGCTGCGTCGATACATCGGCCATGGAGGCAACGTCATCTGCACCAACAACAACAATGATAAATACCACATGCATAAACACGGCCACGTTTGATATAAGTAAGCTATTGATTTAAGGCATGATCTAATACTGTACACATCATGGCGCAATCTCAATAACCAACCTAATATTTTTAGCATCTGCTTAAACTGTTCAAAGTCAATAGTGCCTCTAAACTTATGACATAATACTATGCAAATCTAATTGTTATTAATATTACATTACTACAACACCAACCTGCCTTGGATGAGTTAGGAGATCATTTCACAGTTTTGGACTCGCAGTCACAAAACAATTACATTCTAAGTTGCCTGACAATACATTGCCTCAAACTGGCAGAACCCAACTGACAGCCAGTGGCCAGGTATGCTGTAACCATGCTAGACAATCTATGGCAAAACAAGGTAGTTACTTTTCCTTCCATACTATGTTTATTAAACAAAAATTGCTTCAAGACCAATGGGGCTGAATTTCTAACACAAGCATGATGCCTTCCTTCTTCTTTTTTTCATGAGCTTGTCATAGATGTTGCCATTGTCACGAGTTGCTGCCATGCTACCCTGTCCTGTGCGCATATCGATGCCATCGCCAAGCCAAGGTTCAGTAGGCACAGTGACCCCGAGGCCAAATCAACAGTGTCAAACAACTGAAAGCAAGAAAACATTCATTCTGTGAACAAATAATGAGAACGACAACAAGAAATATACAAACTAGACATGCAAGAACAAATCCAGCCAAGAGAACAAGAATTGTCTGAGAAAACTGCTGACATATGTAACCCCAGACAAATCCAACAGTCTGAAACAAACAAACCAGCTTGACATTGCACTGCATCTAGAATTCTACCAGTTTTTCACTGTTATCTTTTAAATGGCAAAAGGTCAAGAAAGATGTGTTCACTAGAACACGTGCAAAGTCTCTAGAAGTCTAACTTCATTATTATGGGTATTAGACTAAGTTTATCCTGGTAAGACAGACATAAATTTCCAACAGCAAAACTTCTCATGCCATTTCTATTGCTCATACAACAGCAAATGAATGACCACCGGCAGTCTCACTCTAAGTGAATAACACGTTACAAGCATACGAGCATATGATGTTTAGCACATTAATAAGACTGAGCAGATTCAATAAAAAAATTCTTTATTTCTTCAGAATGTGGAAAAACAGCATCATTATGAAACTGCCGGATCTGATCAGTATACACAATATTTGACAGTTTTTATACAATCTTGTGGACATACATGTATACTGGTTAACTGTAGCAGTGTAGTAAAATTGACTACCAGTAGCTCAGTTTAAAAATACTTACACCAAAGAGAACAATTATAACTTGAAATGTTTTCTCTGCCCGCTTCTGCCCCTCAAAATCCTACAACGCATAAGACAAAATAAATGACTAACAATTTTGGTTTGTGATGATCAAAATAGGTATACATGTATCATTGTCGTTTCTAAATTACCACTATCTACACCACAATCTATAAAAATGTGCGATTTATAACTTTTACAAACGCATTTTAAATTTCTTGAACGAAAGCCAAAAACAGAATATACTGAGATAAATACAACAGCTTTCTTGTTCAATATATTTAACCCCTTCACTGCAGACGACGAGATAATCTCATCATGCAGACCTATTATTACATTATGATGCACATAGAGCTCCGTAGCAAAAAGGGTTAATTACGTGTATATATTTTCTCTTTGCTATGACCGCAAAACTGCTAGTAGCTATTCGTAAGATTTTAAGTGCCCAATATAAAAATTTCTCCTTTCTTTTGATTTCAATCAAAAACAATTGCAATATCCACAAATAGGCCTAATAAGAGCACTTGTGAGAAAAGCTACAGCCTCTGATGGCATGGTGTTTTAACCACGTCTCTGATTATGAGTTGTTTGAAGATCAAACTTCAGTACTTTTTACACTGTGACGACTGTGAATAATATTGTAATGATTTGGGCCAACTAATGAAGGGTAACTAAGCTTGACGCCCCCATATGGAAGATTCCTTGAATGCAAAGAGCTGAAATGTAAACTAATGAAAACTATGTTTAATGTTGAAAATTTCATATGCAAGTTGTCCTCTAGTGATTTCTGCACAATTCACTCCTGAAAAGTGTGTTGAATGTGCTGCAGCGAAAGATCACCACAAAATGCATAAAACCCCTACTAGTATTTTGGCATTCAAGGTCATCCAAGGTCAATACTGTCACTGCCGATCAAAAGCCAGTGTAAGACATCATGTTGGTGATCAATAGTAACCTAGGCCCTATCTCACACCATTCCTGAGATACGGTGACATACTGGCTACAAACAGCAAATTTTCCATACCCCCTCTCATTTAGCGCTCTTGCTCAATGGGACCCCTGTAGAATTTATGGAAAAGCTTTACAGATTCTGAAACTAGAGTCTTCCAGGTAGCCGAAGATGAAAATTTGGTGATCCTAGCTTGTGTTGTTTTTGACTGATCCACCTGTGTGAAGGACGAACAGTCGGATAGACAGACAGAGGCAGAACTGCGATGGCTAAGATGCTTAAATCAATCTGCATTTTGGTTCAAAGATAATCATCATTTTTCATCATATCGCTATATCACATGACCACACTGTCAAACTTGCTATGGTCCTGTCATCCGTAGCACCTCATCCAGAGCACCCTAGTGCATGTAATTCATCTCAGTAATCCACTGTTGCAAAAAAATAATTAGGCTGATTATTTCAGGTTATTCACTATACATGAACACAGCCGAAACTCAGCCTTACCACGAAAAATCATTAAAACACGAGAAAAATGTCAATTAATGCCTGAGGAGTGAGTGAGTGAGTAGGGTTCTATGTCCCGCCCAACACAGTATAGGTCATTTTGGGGACAGCCTTTTGCAGACAAAATTGCACATACACATAATAATGAAACAAAAAGTTTAACCTTCCGCCACCTTGACTATTTGACTTTTGCGTAAGTTTCAGTCAGTACGTGCAGTAGAGTAATTGGACAACTCCATATGCTTTGCTGGCAGTAACAATTAAGTGTAAATAACGCTAACATTTAGCACATTTAAATAATCGTAGCCTCACCATATAAGCTGGGATCTGTTTAATACATTCCGGAAGATATTTACTAACATAATCCATATTTAAAACGTAAATATATTACGACGTTTTTTGTAAACAACTGTTGACCACGCCCACTTGTAACATAACGTATAAACGTAAGTAACGTAACAACAAAGATAACTTACCGGATTTACCGAACAAGGCCTCCCCGACGGCACGGTTCAGCCTCAGTAGACCAAGTAGCATCAGTTGCCAACAGACAGCTCTGTCTTTTTTGACTGTCTGAGTCTTTCCAGATTTTCTTTGGAGATGTTGATAGATCCAGATGTCACTGTTTTATTCTCGAGACTACTCCAAATGTTAATAACACGTTCTGAAAAAGTGGTAGACTAATAAGCGATCGCTCGCTCTATAATCTTTGATGTTAGTACTTTTTGCAAGTCACTGAGATTAGATTCTCTACCTGCCAGCAGCCACAGACTAAAGCCAGCTTGCTGTAAACATGCTAATAATTATGCAGGAGCTACTATCCCTATCCCTGGTGGACGCAGCTTGCACCCAGTGAAAAATAGAGAGCGGGTTTTTCAGGTTTATGCAAAATTGCATTATCAGAAGCGCTGCTATTAGCTTAAAATGCACCGGGCCCACTGGGGGAACTTGCTTCGCTCCTGCAGACGCCTTAGTTAGACTTAGGGTATGGGGCCTCCGGGAAGAAGAATGAAATGCTAAGGTGAGGAGAAAAGGAGGAAACGGGAAGTGAAGAATAGTGATGAAAAAGTGGGACAGGAAAAAGGAGTAGGGAAAACAAGAATAACAGATGTTGATAGGGTGGGCCGACCGCACTGGTTGTCATTGAACTTGAAGGTCATCCATGGTTGATGATTTTCATTTCATTTGAAAAGGCATATGCCACTTCCTATTAGTGACTAATAGTGTAATCTAGGTCGTATCTCTCATCGTTTCCGAGATGGCTAGTTTTCCCTTACCATAGTGCATTAAATGACGTTTCAAGGTCATCCAAGGTCATCGATTTGTATGACATTTGAAAGCCAGTATGCAACTTCCTATTAGTGATCTATAGCAAGCTATGCCCTATATTACACCGTTTAGCCACAGTAAATCCGTGACAGACGGACGAATGGACAAACGACAGACGACAATCACGACAAAGGGCCAACCTTTAAGCTCACAGCTTAGCAGTCGGCCCAAAAATGGCGTGGGAAAAGAGGGAAAGCAGGCAAAAATAGGGGGGAAACTGGAGCCTGATGTGGATTCCAGATTTGGGGGGATAGTAAAGTCTGCTAACACGATGGGTCAGGAACATTGCAATGGCAGAATGGGCTGTTTTGGTTGAAAGAAGAATATGTCCTGTGATAATAACAGTGTTGCTGCGGTTTTCAGAAGGTTGACACCATGATATTATGCTGGGCAGGAAAACGGCTGTGGGTCCTGTTTCTCACTACATTAAAAGTATACAGCCTAACATGGGCAGCACCAGAAGGGGGGCAGTGGGAGGGCAATTGCCCCCGTGCCCTTTCCCTTTCTGCACCCCAGGAAATATTTTAATGGTGTTAAAGTGCCCTCTGGGCATTTTATCATGCCAAAGAGTGACTTATTAAAGGTCATTTTTGCAAGACAACACAAACATCTCAGAGTTTTTTTTTGCATTTTCGAATACAAAAAAACACACAAATCTGTGGCTTCTATTGCACATCCTAAAGCAAAAAGTGTTTCAGCTTCAGGGATCTTTGCCCCCTGACCTCCTGACCAGGGGCTCTGCCCCTGAAACCCGCTGCATCTTTTTGATGTACAGAACAACTGAAATAAGGTTGACATTTGGCCCACATGCGAAAAAATTTATTACCCCCTGTGCCCTGGGACTTGCTCCCCCCATTACCTCCTAGCTTCAGATTCCTAGCGCCACCTGTGTAGCCTAAATAAGTGCAATTCACAAAATACAAAAAAAGCAATGCAAATTTCATAACACACAGATATAGACAACAACATTCAATACTAGATATGAACATAAAAAGCTAAAGAATTCATGATAACACAATAAATTTCACATGCTAGAATTTTTAAGATGCAAGGTTATAAATAATGCTCAACAGTGGTACTGGACTTCAGCAATAAGCAAGCAGGGAGAAAATCGCTTTTAATACAACATGTAAATTATAGCACACCAGAAGACTGGACGTTATCTGACAACCCAAAGACGATGCAATAAACTAAAAATTTGACATATAAACACAAATAATGCCCACTCAACTTTAAATGTTTGCCAAAAACTCAACACAGTGCTTCATAAAAAGTACCCTTTATGTTTCTTTCGTAATACAGTTGAGTGGTAATCAATTTATATGAAATTTTTACCAGATGTATCCGAAGAAATACCAATTCAAAATATTTAGACAAAAAGTGGCTGGTAGTTAAATATTCTTTGCTAGTCGTAATGTAATGATGACGTCGTAATGTGCCATGAGTACAAGCTTGCTGGTTTCAACTGGAGCTGTCAGTTGATACCCTGCTTCGATGGTGAACATTATCTGGTGAAAAAAGTTCATCATATCAGCACTAAGCAATATGAAAGCATGAAATCAGGCATCTCGCAATCCAAAAACTGAGCCATCTTGTAAACAGCATCTGCTGGTGCACCATCTTGCTGGAAAGTCTAAAAGTCAAGCTATACCCACAAGTTTGTGAAAGTGATCGTTTTGGGCATTTTTTTGTGGCTGCAATAGTGAAACTTCAACAGCATGTCATCAGCGAACCAGACACAACTCACCATTGACGCAAGGCAGCTATTTACCAAATGTCAGCACCAGTTGCAACAAGCAAGCTAGTACTCAGGGCACATTATGATGTCATCATTACATCACGACTAGCAAAAATATTTAATTAACAGCCACATTTTTACAAAATATTTTAAATTAGTATTTCTTCAGCTACATCCGGCAAAAAATTTCATGTAAATTGATCACCATTCAACTGAGTTACAAAAGAAACAAAAAGGGTGTCTTTTTTATAAAATGCCATGTACAGTAGTCAAATTATTAACCTTTTTAATACAATGAGTGTCCAGCTTTGTTAACATCACATATCACGGATCTGTTGACAAATTTATCAACACATGAGGATTAAATGCAGCGTATGTGAGGCAGATAGGATGTTAGAATTTGGCCATCAGCTACAGCTTAGATAACACTGGAGGGAGCAACTATGTGACACAGTCCAAAGCACAATACAAGCAAATACCAGTAGGTCCAAGCATATTCACAAGTCCTATGAATTACTGAGAACTGACATTCAGTAGCAGCAAAGTGGAAATAGATAAGTACTGGTACATGGGACTGCCAAAGTGCGGTTGCAGATTCAATAGTGTCTATTAAACATATTGCTTAGTAACTTTCTCAAGAAAAAAGTGGCCGTATGCTTTCCAGGTGGTCGAAAAAATGCTAATATGTCATACCAAATATAAATCTCAAAAACACAAAAACATTAATAAAAGGAAGAAATCTGTGTCACATATCAGAGTATAACTACATAAAATTCTGTCACCCTGACTAACTGCTTCAAACAAAACTTGACACAACATACAGACAATATTATAATATAACTAATAAATAATCAAATAACATAACAATACGAAAAGCAGAAGATAATATTTAACAAAAGCTGTGAACAGAAACAACTGATCAAAGACGAATGGACGCATCTCCTCAGCAGAAAGTGACAGTGAAAGAAATGTCGATTCTACATTATTTTATGTCCACAAAGTCTCGCCAGATCTTTTATTTAGACGTTTTATTAGAAACAGCCTGTAAGTTGATAGCTTGTATTGAACTGCGATGATAATAACAACAAAAATAACCATTATATTAGCATACAATTTGTGCATTTAATATGACTGCTCACACACACACACACATATTATTGCATGCAGCATTGTTACGAAAGACTGGATATCAGCCAGGATTTCATCAGCAGAGGTAAATCAAAAGTAATACTGTTTTTTTGGTATTTGTACTGCAATCACTACATCGCATAATTTTGCCGTTTTTATTTTTCCCTCCTAGATATCATCAGATGTATCAGAGAGTACGTCCTATTGCTGGCCGGGTGTCAAAGCTAAGGAGCAGCGTATCATGACGTGACTGTCACAATGTCACTGTCGCTGTCGTCGGCGTCGGCTGAGTAGCTGTCGTAGTAGTCAAAGTCGACGCTCGACTGGGACTCAAACGACGGTGCCGTCGGCCTGGACGAGTGGCAGTACTGCTGCAGGGTCGTCGGTACAATGACGCCATCCTTCTCTGCTTCCATCTTACTCTCCAGCACCTGCTTCCTACGACCGCGCAAACAAAGTATTAACAGAAACGGAAAGACAATGTGACGAGTTCATAGGCGGACGCCAAGTTCCCGGGTGCACTTAATGAAAATACACAGACAGAAAAATTCTTTTACATGGAGTGGAAGAATTGGTCCCTTAAACATATTCATAATTCTAACTGTTGTTTTAATTTAATGCAATAAGCTGCTGGTAACAAATCTCATGGGATCTAAATTCACTCACAATGCATTAAAAACAGAATGAAAGAGGGAAAAGGTAAAAAAGAGGAAAACGAAAGGCAGAAGCAGAGAGAGAGGAAAGTGGAGGAAAGAGAAAAGAACAAGAAATTCGAGCTAATGCTCACGAGATGTGCAAAAGCCTATAGCAGTTCCGGTTTAGCAGTTAAGCTGAAAAATTGGGGTGTTCATGCTAAGTTAATAAACAAATACCAAATTCTCTATCTGGATCGCATAGGTCTAATGATAGTTCTGTGTCGCCACCTTGTGAATGATATAGACTTGTGTCGCAGTCCAAAATCGGCAAAAAAATCCATAAAACCCCCTATTTTGGCGTTCAAGGTCATTCAAAATCATTGAATTTGGCGCCAATCGAGAGCCAGTGTATGACTTCCTATTAGTGATTAA
>Ga0056128_1003503_pt1 | contig 19284 bp, 7 predicted proteins | sample WorMetLIZISLAND2_FD_71113 | JGI IMG/M metagenome (GOLD analysis project Ga0056128, IMG submission 71113) | Marine gutless worms symbiont microbial communities from Max Planck institute for Marine Microbiology, Germany - Olavius geniculatus... ... | reverse complement strand
GCCTTAACCCCAGCCAGATAGGCCGGTACTCGATTTACCTACCCCGGAGGGATGGAAGGCTGAGTTGACCTAGGCGGTTGGTTACATCCCGAGATGGTTTACCTGCCCACAGGCATCGCAGTATTTGCCGGGCCCGGCGTACAGTAACTTCGCTGATCGGATCAGACGCGTTACCACTACACCACGCCTACCGCCCATAAGCTCGACCGCTACTCAAGTACGATCGGCTAAAAAGTGTAAAAGTCTACAAGCCTCGACAAGATTGTGTCTGCAGCATCAGAATAGCCTATCTTATTGATTCCAGTTGGACGCGTAAACATCCGGCGATGTCAGTCAACTAAGCAGAACACACTCCGTTAACTACTTCCTTCACGAGCAATAAAAATTCCGCAGTAAAATCGAGGCGCCCGAAGGACAATTAAGTCATATCTTGCTCTTGGTAATTACATTTACATTGCGAGACTTCGTTATTTACAGCAATTAATATGATGTTCATGTTAGTTACAGGCTTAAGTCAAATATATTTATCCGGCAGCCGGATGAACAGCAGTGCTATTAATCTGGCTGCCGGATGAATAACCGTTGTTAGCCGACCCGGCTATTTATCTGGCATCCGTCTTTGGCGGCTTTAGCTGGTACGAGCTGAGCTATTCATACGGTTGCTGTATAAATATCCTGTGCCTTTTGAGTTATACTATAAACCACAATAAGGATACATTATGTCAATGAAAACTGGCGAGTAGCCGAATAGAACAACTTGAGCAGACAATAGGTGATCTTTGAAATTTTTCATTGTGGCTAATGTGAAGCTAACGAAGCGACTGCTAGAGCGCAATGTCTTGCTTCAGTCGGATATGCAGGCGTGTTTTCAAAGGTTAGAGTGACAAAACGATGCACACGTCAGCTGCAGGCTATGCTATTGCGAGAGTTGAATGACGACTTTGTGGCTGGTTTTCATTAACCTTTAGTTCCTGCGAGTTTGTTTTGTTGCCAATAGTGGGCCGTGCAAATTTTGAATACTAATACTTCACAAACTGTTGGAGCTACTCGGCTCAGGTGTGGTGGTATTCTTCACAGGGATGTTAAAAAGGCCAAAATATGGCGAGAACGAACAGTGAAAAAATAAAATTTAACATATAACATATTACATAACCGTAGGCCTAAGGTGACTTTATAAACCAACGTGGTTATCAACTGATGTGGCATGAATCAGGTGCACAAAGATCACAATTATGCAGTATCTCTCGTGTGCAGCAACGAGATAAGGCCTACCAGAACCAATCTGAGAGTGAGTCTAACAGTGTCTTGCCGGTAGGCCTATAGTTTGTTCACTGCAGATTTGCATTTTATGCACAATCACTCATGGACATGAGTTGAATCAATCCATTGGTTTGGTTGGATTGGGTTAAACGTGACCGCAGCAAAAACATGCATTGCCATAAAACAGCATGCAGTCTCTGCAACAACCTACCCTATTGCACAGTCTTTGATCTGTATACACAGCAGGTCCAGATAATAGACTTCTAGTCTACACTTGTGACCCAACCTGCATGAGCAGCTTCTGTAATTACAATTCAGTGAGTTTTATTGTAGGTCTAACAGCTACTATTCAGTTTACAATTAGTGCTGTCACTTTGACACTTGAGTCCAGAGTTATAAGTCACCACTGCAAGCAATAATAAGTATTTTGCATAGTCAAATTTCGAGATCACGAGACCAGGATGCATGAGAACGAGAACACTGTGATGAGAACGAGAATGAGAACAACAACAACGAAAACAAGAACAAGAATGAAACCATTAAATTTGGTCTCGAGACCATGTTGGTCTCTAAAACTTAACATCCCTGATTCTTCAACGATCAGTCTGTTGTATATTTCTAAGATAACGTGCACAGTGCACTGCCGTTGAAAAGCTGTTTAAAGTTGGGTTAAAATTGGACAACAGCATTTGTGCAAATCGGTGCTTCATCATGTAAACAGGGTATAAAGCTGCGTTCACATAAACACGAGTACGAGTCTGGCACTGTACGGGTTCCCGTATACGAGTTCCAGCAAACACAAGTTTGCGTGTATTTCAATGGTGGCCGTTCACATACATACGAGTATGGGTTACCTGTAAATTTCACTCGTACGAATAGTCTCTGTGCAGGTCGTGTTTTTATCCAACTCGTAGAAAGTAAACTACTCATAAATAGCATTAATGTAATTTATAAAAACCGTGGCGCATATTTGACGTCATCGTAAAATTGTTCATTGTTAGAGATGTGCGGTTTGCAAAATTGGTAACTTGTATAGTGGAATATTGTTGTTTTAATGGCGAAGCATTTTTTTGATTCGATTTAATTCAATATGGCCAACACGCGTAGAGTTATGTGCTTGTACAAGTGACCGTGAACGCTCCACTCGTACAAATAAGCTTCTACGAGTTGTAAACGGAAACCCAGACTCATACTCGTACTCGTGTCTGTGTGAACGCAGCCTAAATCTAGTCTCTGATCAACTTGGACAATCTTGGCCTGTTTGACTTTCACTAAGTCCGTTTTCTAAAACGAGTTCAAACTTGAAATGTGGCCTTTACAGAGTCTGCCAATTACAGAATTGAAAAGCCGTTAATATTGGATGCAGTTGTAACAAAAAACTGGTGTACTTTCGGCATTGTGCAGAGCGGTATTTTGGAACGATGGTAAATACACATTACACAATAGTCAGGCATTCAGAACATTCAACAATTAAACTGCACTATGTCGATTTCACACGTTCACATATACACTAGCAATTTATAGTACCAAATCACTGCATGTTGAAATTTATGGCACAATTTCTGACACCAATCTTGGTCCTACTGAAAATGGAATTTTATCAAAACTGTTCCTGGTCAGTCCAAATGACAGTGTGTGTAAAATGTGATTACAAGATGGCTGACTAAAAGCTTCAAAGCTCAAGGAAAGATGTAGTTATGTCAGCTAAATTTTTCACATAAGCAGCAATTAAAGTTAAAGGTGGTGATATAGCACTTAATGGGAAGCCCATCCCAGAGCTACGGAGGGTAACCTGCTGTATGGGATCACACAGCGTTACCTGCCACCCGACACAGGTGAACACGCCCCACCTTAATCCCAGCCAGATAGGCTGGTACTCGATGTACCTACCCCGGAGGGATGAAAGGCTGAGTTGACCTAGGTGGTTGGTTACATACCAAGATGGTTTACCTGCCCATCAAAATAGTAACCGGTCCGGCGTAGAGTAACTTCAGTGATCGAATGAAATGCGTTACCGCTACGCCAAGCCACCAACCCAGACACATGGGGATTAACAAACTTTTCTGCAGCAGTAACAAATTCAATGACCTAGAGTTATAACAGGCGACCACCAATGCAAGGCAACGATAACATATTTACATGACACAAAATGGTGTTGCAAACAGTATCAAGCTGACTTATATAATACTAGGCTGATATATTGTATAATACATCAGAGAGAACAAATCTTAACTAACACTCATCATAAGACGCCTCGTGCTAATTCAGAACAATTATTCACAAATAAAAATAACTACAACATCTCATACAACTTGACAAACTATGACGATGACGTAGACTCTGCGTGACTAACAGGTCCTGCTGTGATGCCCGTGATTCCTGCGGAGCAGAGGAAATGCGCGAAGTCAGCTGAGCTTGAGATCATCTCAGCGGCAGGTGCCGCAACTAGCACTCTGGGCGTTGCGTCATCCTGATCATTGGCTGCTCGCAAAAGCCTCAGCGTCCGACATCCGAGGCTCTGTTCTACTGACTTGACCGGTTGCAGTACATACAGTGTGCCGTCGTCGAGAGAACTGATTGTCACCGAGCTGCTGGGTATGTCCATCACATTGGCACTGTCAGCAGCAGCAGCTGATGAAGAGTCTACCATCAGCTCTTCCACATCACCGCCAGTGTCTGAAGATCCAACCGCAGCCAGGGTATCGGAACCAGACATGACTACCACTTGTTCTGGCTCGTCCGTAACTGTCTTATCTGCGACCACGGACGTGTCTTTGCCCTGTACATTATCAGCTGCAGCAGCTGCCAGACTTTTCTTCACAGTTCGGCCTCGCCTTGTTACTGCATTCTATATCAAACAGAAACCATTCACTACAGTATGAAACAATAAAACAGAAAAATTCTTTCAATTATTCATCAGCCAACACCCAGAATCAGCTTAATAACAGCTTAATAAACAATCAAGCTGCGAGCATTTAATCAATTAATAAACGTCTAAAAAGATGACACCTATCTATGAATTATCTAAAGATTTACTATTTTTTCTTCGTGACAAAGCACTTATGCCTACCTTAGAGACTGTTCATGAATGTCAAACATTGAAAAAATTTATATTAAGTCAAATCTAGCAAAAAAAAAACAAACACCAGGGAATTGTTGGGGCAGCATATTACAGGTCAGATGCACTTCCAAAAGCATAAAAATAACAATACACAAAACAAATCGACAACAGTATAGGCATATGGTAGAAACGGCATATGTGTGATGCAACTATGGTCCTATAATGACTAGCGAACCAAACTCAAAAGCATTTCTACAAAAGCACATACATGCATGAAAAGATACATGCAAATACCTTGGCATCATCAGTAACAAGTGCGGATGAATCAGGAGGCAATGTCTCAGTCTTGCGTGGCCGACCAACTTTCCGTTTCAAAGCCTGCTCCCTCGACCGTGTGGGTGATGACGACGCTGGGGCTGTGCATCTATGATGCTTCAGTAGATTCTGTCGCATGAAGCCCTGGTTACATCGCTCGCACCAGAACCGAAAGTTATCGGCATGAAATCGCTCATGTTCACGCAGGTGCGCTCGACGGGTGAAGGTGCGTCCACAGGTTTGGCACCAGTGCGGCTTTGCCCCCGCATGTGATATTATGTGAGCCTTCAGCTTGTCCGGCCGATTAAACTCCTTTGTACAGCCTGCAAACAACAGCATACCAGGATGGGGATATATATAAGATGGCCAAAACATACACATAAAGTCTACTGTTGGTAAACTACAGGAATGACATTTGACATGTAAAAAATGTTATCATTTGGACCCCCTAAATTCTTCCAATTTGACCTTAGTTGTGATGAACAAACGATATCGGTAAAAAACAAAGCTTTCCGTGTGCCATGGAATTCTGAGCAGAGCTACAGAATGTACTTGTTTCTGTGAAATTTCTACATTTCGGCCAATTCAAATCCAAATTTGCACAGATATCTGACAAAGCTGCTCATGTATCTTCTTAAATCGACTGACTAGTAACTACTGCAACACAAAAAATACTCAAACCACAAACGGACTAATCACTGACTAATGAGCATTTGACACACATACTTTAATAACTCCAAAAAGACTGCAAGAAGTCAACAATTTGCTAAACAAACAGAATGCCAGAAAATTAAGAAAATTTGCTGTAGTGTGCCTCAAATTTTTGCAAACTGACCCACAGCATTTGGAAAAATGCCTAGACATCGACAGACTGAGTGAAATAAGAACAGTAGCACTTGGAATTACCAGTGCGAGATCTGAGTGGACACTTGTAGCGCTTGACGGGGTCGTGAACAACCATGTGTCGCTTGAGCTTGTCTTTGCGTTTGAAGGAATGGTTGCAGATGTCACACTGGAACGGTTTCTCAGTGCTGTGAATTATCATGTGCATGCGCAGATACTGATCTGTCTTGAAGCTCTTTGTGCACACCGAGCACACGTGGTTAGCTGCGGCACAACGCCACCATCAGCACCACAATGAGACACCCAGGTATACACAGTGTTTCATAAAAAATACCACCCTTTTCTTTCTGTCATAATTACCACATATGACGATCAATTTACACAAAATTTTTTACCAGTTTTAACTCAAGAAATACTAATTCAAAATATTTCAACAAAATGTGACTGTTGATTAAACATTCTTTGCTAGTCGTGATGTAATGCTGACGTCATAATGTGTCATGAGTACAAGCTTCCTTGTCTCAACTGGTGTTGTCAGTTGCTGCCCTGCTTTGTTTGTGAGCTTATTCTGGTTCGTCGATAAAAAATGTTCATCATGTCATCAATAAGCAACATGGGGCTGAGGTCAGATGTCCCGCGAGCCAAAAACTAAACAATCTCGCAAGCTCTGTGTGCTGGTGCACTGTCTTGCTCGAACATGTAAAAGTCAAACTATCTTTACAGACACGTAAATGCGATCACTTATGTGGCTGCAACTGTAAAGTTTCAAGAATTTGTCATCAGCAAACCAGATTAAGTTTACCATCGAAGCAGAGTAGCAACTGACACACCAGATGAGACATCAAGCTTGTACTCACGACACATTATGATGTTAGCATTACATCACAACTAGCAAAGAACTAACAGCCAAACTTTGTTGAAATAATTTGAATTAGTACTTCTTCAGCTAAAACTCCAAAAAAACCAGGCTTAACCCCAAAAACCAAAACCTAACAAAACCCACCAAACTGGGCTTTTAGAAAACAACGGCACTGAATGGTTAATTTTGTGCTGATGTACCATTAAGAAACTACTCACTCATTTTTAAAAAATACGGAGTTTTTAACCCTGACCATGAGCATCATAATCAACAGCTTTCGTGTATTCGTCATTGATAACATATCATGTGTTTATGTTGGTACACATGATATGTATTGCACATCCAACTTTGGCTTTTTCTATACAAATATTCACCCCGAAAATACAATGTACTGGTACGCTGCACATACTTTTAACTGACAGCTGTTGAAACAGAACAATAACAAGAAAAGCCCAGCTAATGCAAAGAAGAACACCTAACAGCAATGCATGTTTGAAAGCCCAGTAAAACAAAATTAAAGTTCACACATCCTAGCAACAATGTTTCTTTTACAGTCGCCAAAGGGTGCTGGACGACCGGCGGCTAATAATCTATAGTGTTTTACTTGTGCTCACCAGAGGGCGCAACCTGTCTCGCTCAGACTACACCGTATCAACTGAAAATCGCAAACTTATCACACCCCCTCTCATTTAGCGCCCTCGTTTGGGGTGACCCCTTTCAAGTTTATGGAAAAGCTTTACTGATCCTGAAACTAGAATCTGCTAGGCAGCCGACGGTGAAGAATTTGGTGATCCTAGCTTGCACCGTTTTTGACTGATCCACCTGTGTGACAGACGGACAGACAGAATTGCGATGCCTAAAATGTGCTACAGCAGTAGCTGCTGTTGCACATAAAAAATGACATACAAATGATGGCATGCCAATAATTTTAAAAAATTTAACTTTGTAGTAGTTAACTTCTCAAAAAGTTGCAATTAAAGAACTGTTAGTTTCAGTTTTAAAATAACACTGGTTCTTGTGCAACAAAAATGCATTTTTTTACCAACTTTATAAGTTATTCCTGAAGCTAACAGTTGTCACAAACGCACTGCAGAGACAACAATAATAGGTCTACATATTATCATTAGTATACATCTTGCCTTACTGTTTGTTTAATCCAATGTGACCAGCGGAAAATTCAATAATTAAAATTTTCACTAATCAGTAAAAATTTCAAGGATAAACTGCGTGACTAATTGTCAATTTCCATAGTTCTAGTCATTATACTGGACACTATACAAACAAAATATACAACAAAACACGCTTGCAACACATTTCTTTCCTAATCGCAACATTGGCTTTTGACAGAATTCACATTACAGAAAACAACAACGACATCTACTCACGGACAGCATCATGAGTTGGTAAGTGCCGGCGCAAGTAGCGCTCGCACGTAAACACCTTTTGACAGTTCGGGCAGTTGTAGACATGCGACGTGGTCTCCATATGATGCTGTAGAGATTCCGGGCTAGCATACTTGTTGTTGCACTTGCTACAGCGAAAATACCTGCCGCACCGAGCAACATTAATCTCATCTTTTAACTCTTACAGTTCAGAAGTCTTTGACCCTGTACTGATAGTATGGCTAATACTGAGAGTCTAAAAACCATGAAATACTAAATAAAACCTTTTAGTTAACTACAGAATTATAGCTAACTCATAAACAAAACAATGTACAATATTATACAATAAACTGTTTCTCTGGTACTAATACTATCGCTATGTGTTTAACAGTTTTTATTTTTCTGACAAAAATAAAGCTATGAAGAGTCCCGAAAAGTGAATCGCTGTAGCAATAATGATATACTAAATTCAAAGGTAAATATGTATCAAATCAAATTAACTAAATAAAGGAAATGGACATTGAGTATCAAGAGTAAAATGTAGTATATGCAAAGAGTACTGACTTTGGGCCGGGCTTTGGTCCCTGGTTAGGGTATAGACTGTGAGCGTACTGATGCATGCCGAGGTCCGAGAGCGAATGGAACTGTTTGTTGCACTGATGACAGCGATATGACATCTGGTGCTCGTGATGTCGAATGTGCTCCAGGAACGCATCGAGCTCTTGAAAACTCTCACCACAGGACGGCACCACACACTTGTACACCTGAATACAGCAGATCACATAACAGCCGGCTACTGCAATAGCAGCAAGCGACTGAGTGAGTAGTTTCTTAACAGCACATCAGCACACAGGAGAACATTTCATGCCACAATGATGCTAGCAGCAAATAAAAGCAGTGTTTTCTCGCACTGCTTGTCTGCCGAAAGCTGTTTCAGCCAACCAAGCCCTATGCTGCTACGTCAGTGCATCACTCGATCAACCACCTCATCACTCGGGTTGCCCACGCAACAACTGGTTCGAGCAAAGGGACCCTGGCACTTCTCCAGCTGATCTATAGCAGGGCCATCAAGCGTGGACATAGAGTGATGGTATATCTCAGGCTGGATCTGTGATGATAAATTATACGTATTAAACTAATATGAAAAATCTATTTAACTACAAAAAATTTTTAACAAAATATGGTAAAAATGCATGCCATTAAAGGCTATTAAGCCATACTACAACAATGACATCAATGATAGCACAGAAAATTAATATAATCACAAGTTACCAGACCAATACAAATACCAATACCAAACATGGCACATATATCTAACAAATTTTTACACTTGGATTCTGTTTATCAACTACTCTAAAGAAAAAGGCCGGTCCCAGAAATAAGTTCTTTGAAACTGTTCGGGGATAAATATTTTAAGTCGGGTGCCCTTCTTATCATACGACCAACAACATCACAGCACTGATGGATGCTGCAAATAATCCATCATCTAGAAAGCTAAATTCAACCAAAAATACACGAACAACCGAATGATTTCAAAGCCCTCACCTGTTCGTCTTTGTGGTTGACCATGTGTGACTTGAGCTGAAAGTAGTTGTCAAACTTGGCACTGCAGTACTGGCAGACGTACGAATTGTCCACAACGACATCCATCTTCTGAGCATCCTTCTCGGCTGCATTCGCATTTATGTGAACCTACACCGACAAATCATCGATAGCAATGTCTGTGCACTACACAAGCTGTGGTCAAAAGTCATCAAAATATTTTCTTATTTTAAAACAACAAAACTAGATGCCTCTCGCTATTTGAAGATGTTGTACATATTTACGTAATAGAGGAACGTTCTACACCGTGTCCCAAAATTAGTGACACCCCTTGCTTCAACACATTAAATTCAGTTTGTAGTTCATGGACTTCAACAAAATATCACACACTGTACCATCATAACATTACTTACCATCACAGCTATTACAACGTCTGCATCTTACCGTGTGTGCTCAGTGTAACGTCATTATGACATCAGAATTTGTTTACATTAGGGTTACGTTCAATACAATGTTACTAACAGGGCAATCAAGCAGCAGCGTACCCGCCTGAGGCTAAAAGCTTGTGTCTAAACCAAAGGTGGCCACTTTCAGCCCAAACTTAAAAGATTAGTGCAGTATGGTTGTGACAATTAACATTTCAAATTTTGTAAAAATCTGTGGAGCATTAACGATTTTATACTAATTTATCTGTAGGGATGTCACTAATTTTGGGACAAGGTGTACATTAATCAAATGAATTGAACGAACTCCCACAACTGATTTGCTATGATGACAGCAATTCAACGAATTCAGAAACTGAGCAAGTAGGCAATACAATAAGAGAATATTATCTTCAGTCCAGGCAGTCAGTGGCTGCATGTACCTTCAGAAGCATTTCAACTCACCACCGTTCGAATGATTCGAGAAGACGACGTTTTGTTATGAACAACAATATGAGTGCTGCTGTTATGCAACTTGTCGGTTCCTTCTGACGACGTCTGTTTCTCAACGATAATGTGGACATCGCCATGCTCTGTAAGTCTACTGCTGGAGGCGGGAACTACATCCAAGCTAGCTGAGCTGGACACAGCTTGTGTGGTACACAGAGCTTCTGATGAGGAACTAGATGCAGTCAATGTGTTTTCCATCGTGCTGCTTACAGCACTGCCCTGCAAATGAGAAAATATGATGAAAAAACGGACAAATGAATTTTTCATGATAATTGCAAACAGCAATAACCACTGCAGTCAAACATAAACTTCACATACTCACAACCGTAGAAAAAATTAAAAGTTAACCTTAGGAAAATTAACCATTAATTAATACATAAATTTTGAAAGGAAAACGAACTGCGGTAACAAATGATAAAAACATTTTGGTTAGCATTGCAACTTCATAAGTCATTCAGCTAACAGCTGCCACAAATGCCAATTGCGCCAAGACACAATTAGTAAGTGTTTGGTTTATTTGCTCTTAATCATGCTCTCTGGTTATCACTTTTCAAATACCTGTCATAATATGTCTTTTTATGATGCCTCACTAGGTACATAACTTTAATAGAAAAATTAAAAATCAAAATTTTACTGACTGTCAAAAAATATTTAACGACTGATCATGCAATAAATTTCAAATTTCCTCAGTTCCATTTTTACCTGAAAACATAATTGCTACACCACTGCTTATAAAAGATACAGTAATGTTGCATCAAGAAAAATGTTACCTCGGCAGGTTCCATAACTGATAGAGGCTCAGGGAGTGTCTTGCTCATTCCTCGCGGCCAAACCTATCACACATTTCACTCAATCACTGTTCCTTATGTACAAAACAAACGCTGTAAAGAAACTAAACTCCACTGATTGCCAAATAAAATTTTTATGTGAAAATTCAAGAGATTTTTATGGAGTTAAAACAATTCCAAACATTCAGGCTTTTAACAGTGCAAAGAAAGTGAAGAAAGCATCAATTATCCTACACCTCAAATCTGCAAAAATGCATTGTACATTCTTTCTACCTATTCTGAAAACAAAAAAAACTAGAAAGAAGTAATGTCCAGCATCACAAATGTACAAGTGATAGAACAGAAACTCCCAAATATTGCTACAATTATTTGGTCTGCTCCATTCTAGCAAACCTTCAATGTGTTGTTCTATCTGTTGAATTCAGCTAATCAAATGAGAAACGGCACTGCACAGAATCACCAGCCTGTTGTTGGGTTGACTGAAAATGTCAGACATGAATTTGACAGACGTAAAATTGACGGACCAAGTGTCCAGGCATGAAATTGGCACAGACATGAAACTGGAGGACAAGATATATATTGTTTGAAAATAGATTACATTACAAGGCAGCGTGCAATTCTTTTTCAAATAGTGGCAAAACACAAATCACAGCAGCAAGGTAAGTTGTATAATATGTATACATATAATATGTTGAAATGCATAAAATTTTACGAAAATTATCAACTTAAAATTAGATACAGGTAAGCAATGATAAATCAATGTCTACTCAATCTAGGCCTATTCAGCCACTTGAAACATGTCGTTGCATTTTTGTGTCTGTCAATCTTATGTTCGTCAATTTCATGTCAGGCTACTTCATGTCCTGCCAATATGTCTAAATCTGTCCTCCATTTTCACATCAATCAATTTCATGCCTCAACATTTTGATGGTCCATCATTTTCAGCACCCTGTTGTGTTCAGAATGCCTCGAGACAAACCAATCAAACCTTGTGCGTCTGAAGATGCTTCTTGACGTTTGACTTCTGTGCAAAGGCCCGCCCACAGACAATGCACTGGAATGGCTTCTCGCCTGTATGTGAGCGAGTGTGCTGCAGTAGATCAAAGTTCTTGGTGAACGACTTGTCGCAGTACTGGCACGGCAGTCCACGCGGTGTAGCCAGAGCACATGTACTGCTTGCTTCCACTATCGATGGCTTGACAACCGCTGGAGATCGACTGACAGCATTACTGCTTGCCACCGTTGTCACCAATTCACTGCTCTGCGTGGCTAACACAGCACAAAGCACCAACTAATCATCTGAAATTGAACGTATTCAGACACATATGCCGAATGCAAGATGACAGGCTGATTGAGCAAGTTGTTTCGCCATACCGGTAATGGACGACAAAAATGAGAGGATATCCGAAAAGAATATGGATGGATGACCTAGTAAACTGGTGCAACAAGATATTGGCACCTTGTACAGAATGATAAGAGACAAGACAAAATGGACTCATTTCCTGAAATATGTCAAATATGTAGCACATAAAGCAGAAGAAAAATAGGGAGATCATTTTAACTGTCAAAGCGAGTGAAATGCTGCCAAGCTATCCAAGCACTACTACGACAGAAAATCAAACTATCATGACATGCAAGAACATGTTTGCCTAAGTAACTGGAGACATGCCATGTGATACAATGATTATACGTAGAGAAGTACGAGATTATTATGTGCAAATAGAAACGCAATTCGTTCGCGGCACATGGCACTATAGAAATGTGTTTTGATTGATTGCTTGATCGAATAATGATGAATTTTAACTGAAATGTAAATTCTGAGTAAAAAGTGACATATGCAGTTTTCTGCAATTAAACAGACAATATATATATCTTCAGTACAGCAGCAATATAATCTACACAGTATTCTAGACACTGGTCTGACACTCCAATGCCAATCGAGATCAAAATTACACACTACAACAATTCAACAATTTGATATGTTGGCATCATCAATGAGTGTATCCAAAATTTACTAAGCCAAATTGAAGACATAATCAAGCCAGAGCTCAGCAAACACGAGCAAACCTATGAGGGCAGATGATGCATCAGCATCTGGCATGACCGGTGCAGCTTGGCTGACAGGTATCTGCACATTGGCAATGGCCTGGATTGCTGGTAATGGCAAAACGATACGGTTGTTAAGTCGACCAGCAATCAACTCCATTTGATTCACTACACTTGGTGGATTGCTGACAGCAACTCTGTTGTGAGACTGTAGCACACCGCTGTCATTGGACGGATACACCGTGGAAGGAATGACGGCACAGAGACCAGATGACTCAGGCTGAGATATACGTCTTCTCTCCTCGTTGGACGACGCCACTTCAGCCGACGCAAGAAAATGGCCGCCGCCAGCCGTCTGTACCGGCTACGCACACGTACACAGCTGCACATATACTGGCCAATACACCATGTTCCAAAATTAGCGACACCCCTACAGGTAAGTTTTACTGTAAAATTGTTAATACCTGACAAATTTTTTGATAATAACAATGCAATGAATGTAACCCTAATGTGAATAAACTCTGATGTCATAAGAATGCAACACTAAGCACGCACGGTAAGGTGTGGATGTCATAATAGCCGTAACGGTAAGTGATGTTATGACAGTGCAGTGTAGGATATGATGTTAAAATCCATGAACTACAAACTGAATAAGATGCGTTTCAAGTGATAGGTGTCACTAATTTTGGAACACGGCGTAGTAACAGCATTAACAGCAAGTACAACACATGTCCAGACAATGATCTTTTGGACTTACAACACCTATGTCTATAAATGGAACGGAACCACATTAAATTTTCCAAAACTGATGTTGTCAAAAGTCAACTGCTAGGCAGAAGGCGGATGTCAACAAAAGTCAACATTGCGAGGTAGAAGGCTGACAACCACATAGAAACAAGATGTCAGCTATACATTGCATATGCCAAAATGTTATTCAAAGGTGTAAGCTATGTCCAGATCCTATGCTCGTTACTGAGCTGACCAAATACAATTTCCTATCAAAATACTATAATACTATAAACACAAATGCATGAAATCGACAAGTGCTGCTAAGGTCAAAAAAATCAATCACTATTGTCAAGCAAGCATAACAGCATTCCAATAACATTTAACATCCAGACAGTACTTAAAATGTTTCTTTCTTTTTCAAATTAGTGTAAGTCTAACAAATACCAACACTTCTATTGGTTAATATGGAGTGCCTTTCTTAATATAAACTGTTGCCATATCATCAGTTGACAAAAAGTTGATGACTATTAACTAAAAATGGCGGAAAATAAACAGCAACTGTGCAAAAAAATGGCAAACCAATACAGTAGCTGTTCAAATTGTTTATAAAATGGTGACGACAAAACTCACCACTTGTACAGTGGCTGCATTGTTGACAGTGTGAAAAGAGATCATATCTTCAGTCAGCAGCATTCCCTGGCTGATATTTTGAAGTGGAACCATGTAAGTGTTTGCTGGTAACTAACACAGAAACATAACATATATGCAATGATATTTAAAAGCCCTATGCAGCGATTTTTTTAACTTTTCAAACCCTGGCCATTTTCAAATGCTATATGTCAACAAGTGATCTGCTAACGCAAACAGAAAAGCGCAACAGCCGGAGTGCATGTTTGAAGCACAGTAAAACAAAGTCTAAGTCATTCACCAGAAGGCACCACGTGCCAGACAACCTGCAGCTATAATGTCTATAGTGTTTTATTTACTTGTAATCACCAGAGGTCGCCTCTATCGCTCTGCTAACGTCATATCGGCTGGATATAGCAACCTTTGCCTACTCCCTCTCATTTAATGCCCTCGTTCGAAGTGACTTCCTTCGATTTTATGGAAAAGCTTTACGGTTCCTGAAGTCTTCTGGGCAGCCGACGGTGAAAATTTGATAATTCTAGCTTGCACCGTTTTTGACTGATCCACCCGTGTGACAGACGGACAGACGGACGGACAGAGGGACAGAATTGCGATGGCTAAGATGAGCTACAGCAGTAGCTGCTGTTGTGCGTAAAAAGTACCTAATTATGTGATGAATAATTTTTAAAGTTCAGGAAATGAAACCTTTTACGTTTCAACATTTTCTAACCAAACCAACTGGGAACCAGCTGATGGTACCAGTGACGTCATCAGTAATGAACATTACCGTCATCATCAAAATCATCGTCTTCTGATGACTGCAACCGATCGTCTAAGTCGGACATTGGTAAGTAAAGTTAAAATTTAATTTTCAAAAGCTCAAAGCTCAAGCTATCATGTCAAAATTGTATGACCATTGTTTACATACAAGTACACTTAAACTGATGACATCATTGGTACCGACTGCTAAAATTAATGGAAAATACAAAATTTTACTCCAAATCTCATTTTATTGAAGTTATACAGATTTTCATGCATCCATATTTCAGTTATCATTCACATTCAACTAGTAGATTAAAATAGTGCAAAGAAAAAAATCACTATGTAAGGCCTTTAAAGCTAATAAAAAGCAAAAACTATTAGGACTTTTATAACCATAAATTTTTAAAACAAACTGTCAGTCAGTACTTTACACACATCATCAGTGACTGAAAAATGATCATGAAATTGTAACCATTCAGCCAAATGCAATCAACAAATGGCATAAAACAATTACCGTGATCTGATTGCTGGACTGTGAATGAGCCAGCTGTGTTGTGTAAATAACATTAGTGTTATTCAGTCCAGCACTGTGCACTGTGGCAACAGCAGGTGAGCTGCTAGCTGCATCTGAACTTTGTTCCGACACAATGCACTGATTCTGCTTGTGACCAAAAAATTGTGACAGATTGGTAAACTTCTGCTTGCATTTACCACACTGAAAAACATCTTCCTCCTCCACTGTAAACAAAACAAAACGATTCACATAAACATATAAATCACATCAAATCTCATCTCACTGTATCTATACTCAGTCAGACTATTGCGAATTAATTGACACACATCTAGCAAACGGCAAACCAAAAATCAAGAAATTAAAGAGTCAACACCAGAATCATTTAAAAGTACAAAAAAACTGCTTACTCTAAGTGAAAATACCACTAAGCATCATATTCATAAAGTTCAGCTACTGGGTAATTCACTGTTATGCGATCAATCACTACTTCTGACTAACACATGCTTGTATAATCTCCAGGAAATCCCGACAGCATCCCAACAAGCACATTAAAAACTTTTTGAGCTGCATTTTGCTGACAGTTGAATAGTACCTTGTACCATTTCAGAGCCACGATTTAACTAAAGACATCTATATTTTGTGTTGCAGCAAATGGACTGATCAAAACATTAAAGACTGATGGCATTTTTACAAGATTAACTCAAACCCACAATCAAAAAATACATCTTCACAGTCTTAGAATTTTAAAAAGTTGGATACTTCGATGAAAGATAAATGGTTTACATGAGTGTTTGCACTTTCTTCCCGCTGAAGGTGTTTGGGATATCCATCCAGATAGCAACATTTTGAATCACTTTACCAAATTATCATCCAGTGAAAATCATATGATTGTAGCTTACAGTTTCAACAAGGCCCACGAGATTGACAGCTACAGATAAACAGATAAATAGATAAGCAAAAATGCTTTAGCAACATTAGTGCCTATATGTCAGACAAAAAATAACAATTATTACAACTCTGAGATAACCTTGAAGTGTTTCCTGTACATTTTGTGAGTCGATCAGAGACCGCACAGCCATCACAGTATGACTATCCATTTCTTTACCAGAACACACATACACACACAAAGTTGTGATTGCTATTATGCAACACGAACCAAGTATAACACATGCAGCTCAGCAGCAAAATGCTCAAACAGAATGCTGATATACAATTGATATAAGTAAAGATATACAGTTTTTCAATTGCAATTTAATTTTTTTTCTAACTATACATCCCCCTGTCCTCCAATGAACAGCATTCTGAAATTAATAACTGTCTGAAGGATAACAGGGAATATTATTAGAACTACCATTATTAGAATTACCATTATTAATTACACATGCACGTGTATAATGGAATTTTTACAATTTTAAATTTAGCTCGTTTTGTGTTTTGTCTCTGTAAAGGTTAAACTTTGTTTCTTTATTATGTGTTTGTGTGCATTCTGCCTGGAAAGGCCATCCCCGAAATGACCTATATTGTGTCTGGTGGGACGTTAAACTCTACTCACTCACTCACTCTGACTATACAAAACTGGTTTTGGTTCAAAGTAAGATACTTGCACACTATTTCTATTTTTATGTGGAGGCTACTCCAATACAATTTATGACCATGCCGATTTAGATAAATCGACCGACTGACTGATTTATTCCTGGAGAAGTACATAGTATCATTTCCCACATCACACATATCAACAGGCTGAGAGCATAAAAACCAAACTGGGCCCCTTATAGTTTTGACCACATAACCTCAGCATATCATGATCAGTTTTGTTATGGTTTTAGCAAATATGCCTATATCCCAATGTATGTAACGTAACCCTAACCCCTACTACAAACTCTATCCCTAACCTAACACACAGACGTAGAGATGACCAGCGATGAATTATGGAGGGGAGTTTTGTACCATAGACTATTCCATACCATTCATGCTGCATACTTCTGGAATACAGAGGCAGAGCACAGCAGCTTGAAGATGGAAATCTTCTAAAAGATCTTCTGAGCCTTGTTCAGCTATGGAGTTTGGAACTAAATAATACAGGCCTAAATAATAATACAAAGAATAAGAAGTTTACTGTAGTAAACTGGCCTTGTAGTTTACTGGCTTGCTAACTGAAAAACTGAAGTAGCGCTGCAACAGTAAGCTGTCAGTAGCATAATTATCCATTCCGTCAAGTAACAGCAGTTCAATTGCAGGTGGCTTCTGCCCACTATTCACATGTTGCAGGTAAAAGCACAATGGTAGGTTTATACCGTGAAAATGAGTCTTATTCATTAGCAATTAGGACGCCAGAAAGCACAGTTTCTGTTCGGATATTTCCGTATATTGTGCCGAAACACCGCACCGGCAGCACCGACCGTACCAGCAGCAAATTGCCGCAAAGTAGAAGCTAGGGCAAACCTTAGGGTTAAGGTTAGGGAGGGTTAAAGTTGGGATCAGGGTTAGGGTTAAGTTAGGGTTAGCATTAATGCGGTAATTTGCTGCCGGTGCGGTCGGTGCTGCCGAGGCGGTGTTTCGTCTGACCCTTTTACCGTTGTCCCAAAAACAAACCAGCCATCGCATCAAACAGCTACTGAGCCACCTTGGTACGCTGATCAGTACTCAATGTTTGGGCCTAATTTTGACATTATGAGATAGATGCTAATATTATGTCATCGTGAAACATGAAATATGCTTAAATATCTCCAGAACGCTGAATTCGCGACCAAATTCAACTTGTTTGTTTTTAATCACTTTACACAGGTATGATTCAATAAATCACGACAAATAAGTAAACACAGTAGTATTTTCCAGCGCCTCTGTATTTTTACGCGCGACAGCAGAATGCTTCGCGCGTCTTTGCCATCGTCTGGGCGTCTGTCCGTCCGTCTGTCTGTCACACTCGTGATCTGTATCAAAACGGTGCAAGCTAGGATCACGAAATCTTTACTGTGGGTTGCCCAAAGGTCTCTAGTTTATCGTGACAAAATTTCGTGCCACTGGATGCAGGGGTTCCCCTCGAACGAGGGTGTCAAAGAGGGGCACCCCCCCCCCTAAAAAAACGTCATTTCGCCGTTGTTGGCTCGAATAATGTGAAAACGGTTGCAGATAGGTACATACATGCTACTTATCATAACAAGCACTGGTGACAGGCTTTTTGGATTTATTAACATCCATGACCTTGAACGACCTTGAACCCCTCAAAAAGAGGTTTTTAGTAAATTTTGCGCAATTTTTGGATGCAGCGCACATTTTAACACTGAATTGCGACGAAGTGGCTGGAGATAGACCAAGACAACTTGCGTATGAAATTTTCAGCACTCAACGTAGATTTTAGCAGTTCAAGTCCCGACCCCCTAGGTTCAAGGAGGCTGGCGCAGGCGGGCGTCAAAGACAGCTACCCCCCTAAAAAGTGGTTATTTTCCGCAATTACCTCGTGTAGCGTGAACACGGTTGCAGATAGGCACAGACATGCTGCTTATCATCGACAGAAATGTAATGAGGTACGAAAAGCGGCCAGAGCAGACAAAGCGAAATGGCTGGAGAGACAGTGCGAGGACATAGAGAAATACTATGGAGAATATAAGACCAGGGAAGTGTACA
>Ga0056128_1003500_pt1 | contig 19287 bp, 12 predicted proteins | sample WorMetLIZISLAND2_FD_71113 | JGI IMG/M metagenome (GOLD analysis project Ga0056128, IMG submission 71113) | Marine gutless worms symbiont microbial communities from Max Planck institute for Marine Microbiology, Germany - Olavius geniculatus... ... | reverse complement strand
CGTCAAGTGCCAAAGTTTCGTCGGGCTACACCCCCTAACTCCGAAGTTATAATGGCTCATTTATTCCATTTTAAGCCAATTTTTGACCCCCCTTTGAAAAAAGTTGTAAGGGGGGCCCCCATCCCAGGTGGGGGGTGCACTAGTCAGACTTGGTCATTCTCTAGCGCGTGTAAAAATTTGGGGGCGCAGCACCCCCTAGGGGCCGAAATATGGTCTTCCGAATAATGCGTTTTAGGTGGGTACGATTCCAAATCGAGATCTCCAAGGTTACTGGATCAAACTTCACCGAACTTGCTTCGCCTAACGCAGCAGAAATTGCGGTAGACGGAATAAAAATCCGATTTTGAATATCTTCATCCGTTTTGGAGATATTCGCCGCCGAACTTCGAAGTCGTCCGAAATCGGGCTAAATTTTGCACGTTTTTGGCCCCTGAAATTTTTTTGGGGTGTGTGCCCCAAAATTTTGGACCAGCATTATAAAATTCCACCTAGTACTGACCATCGTGCAAAATTTCACACCGGTCGGCCCACGCATCTCGGAGATCTCGCGTTGCAATAAATAAACATCTGCAGTAAAACATAAGTCCTTCCGAAAACTATCGTCGGACTAATAAAGATACAAAAAACAAACTGTTTCCATATCTTTGCCAAATGTTAGACAACTTCCAAAATTCTTTCACTGTTACACTCAACTCATAAGATAGGTTTTTCCTGCATCTCCAAGACCCTTAGTGAGACTTTAACTGTATAAACAAATCTCACTATCCACTAAATGGTTTTACTTTGCCTACTCCTAATGTAAGACAATATTTTGTTCACTCAATTCCAAAAATCATTTTGTAAAAAATCACTGGTTCGCTCGAATTACAATCATACATCGGCATACTGTATTTCCCCTAAACAAACCACCAACCTTCTACTGTAGTCCATCTACGTGCAAATTTTCAACTTTAAGTCTGTTGCAGCATACACCACCCACAGAAATCAGTGCTGTGACCTTGGTCAGAAGGAGAGATAATCTACCACAACAAGCAAACATACCATCAGAGACCCGACGGCGATAGACTGGCTTTGCCTCGATGATCTGCTCATCATGTTCAAACGGAATGTCACCGAGCACCATGTCAAAAAGCAGAATTCCCAGCGACCAGACAGTGGCTGGGACAGCTAAAAACTGACGCGATGTTATCCACTCCGGCGGACTGTACACTCGCGTGCCTACAATTCACAAATGACTAATGACTAGGCTATCACTAGGCTATATGATATCAGATTATGTATCAACAACCAACAAATAATTGACCTTTGACCTTTAACCCTAAAACCTAATCGGTGCATATTTTTCCCAAGGTGCACTAGCAGCAGAAATTTGCAGAATACCAACAATGCATACTACTGGAGGTATCACGGAAACAGCAAATAGCTTACCGTATATGGTCATTCTGTGAGGCTGATTTATGACCATTACCCACAAACATAATCATTTCATCTTGTCCCAAAATAAACTATCAGCAAATGTTTTATGATAATGCACTATGTGAACCTACATTTGACAAATGTTTGTTGAAAATACACCACAAATTGAACCGCATTAAATTAAACCACAGATATCATAAAAACAATATCAACGGCAGATATGCATAGTGTAAAACTTCTCACACAAGCTCCTAGCTTCTATCAAAACAAAGGACCAAAAACTCCCGGCTTGTAACAAAGACCCGACTTGCGAAAAACATGTCCAACTTGCCATATTAAACTTTTTCTGTAGTGCATACAACATTCATTATTTCAATTACACTGCAATTATGTTCACAATTCATTTTTATTAAAAACAGCTATGCAGTGACCAACGTCTGCACAATCTATTAGTTTATCTTCAACAATGGTAAAACCAGCATATTAAAGGTTTTTATGATAATGCACTACATGAACCAACATTTGACAATGACACTGACATTTGACGATCTAAAGACTAGCTGATGACATGACATCACTAACAGTTTATGCCTAGGTGGTAAAACGGAACCAGTGGACAGCCAGCTAAGTGACTTAAATCCCAGCTGACCTAGCTTATATATAGACCACCTGCTTGTATAAAAACAAAAGACATTAATTCCCCATTCTGTATTAGATGCCCAGCTTACATCAGATACCCGGTTTGTATTCAAACAAAATCAGCTGGTCCAGCTAGCAAGTAAATGGGTTAGGCCAACTGGCCAAATAATTCCAGCACTGACTGGCCTTCAAACTCCGTGTAGACATCATCCTTTAGGTAGGCTCCAGAGCCAAAGTCAATGAGCTGGAGCTGTCCAGTTTCGAGGTCAAGCAGAACGTTCTCGTCTTTGATGTCCAAGTGTACAATGCCAGCAGCATGGATCTGCTGAACGGTTGCTATAATCTGCATGAAGAAGTCGCAAGCTGTAAACTCCGGCAGAGCTCCATTCTCAGTGATAAAATCAAACAGGTCCATTACATGCCTGAACAGTATTCACCAATACGCAAAATGTGACTGTTATCAGGTCACACACTCTACCAAAACAATACTACGCACACTCAATTAGACAACGGATTTATATATCATTGGGTTCAGTCAACACAACAGCAAAAATTATTTGCCGTATATGCATCTAAAAAAATGACAAGTGCAGTTATTAACTGGTGCAAACATGTTTATCTTCTATCATAAAACTGCCATTTACAAACGTGTAAATGTTACATCAGAATTGAAATATTCACTGCAATTAATACTTATTGTTGACGTCAACGGAATAACTAATTCTTCACAAACATTCCCTGAAAATTTTGTACTAAATCTAAACATTTTCCAGGGAGATATAGATAGGAAAAAACAGGAGTAGGTATTTTTTTTTCTAAACATAGTGTACACAGCAGTCACATAACTGCAGCTGCACACCTAAATACTGACATTACTAATAATCATATACTAATATTTTCAAACATTAACCAGTGACAGAATAAATAGAATGACTATAAGCTAAAGATGTCTATAGCACTCTACCCTGGAAAAATGAAAGGCTGAATTGATATGGCTGATTGGTTATACAGAGCATGCATGATTCATACCGAAAACCAAATGTTCATGAATAAAACAAGTCCAAAATGGTGCATGATCACTTACAGCTTTCTGTCAGTGACTACTACAAAACTGTCTGGCTTGTCGAAGTAGTCAAGTAGATGGACAACGCCATTAACATGAGAGACAAGCTTCAGCAGATGAACTTCCACAGGTACAGACTGCCCATCCAACTGACACATACACAGACAGATAGACATAAAGACACATCAAGGTTGAGACACCTGGATAGATTCCCAAATAAACCCAATGGGCGGTTTTTATTGGGTAAACCAGCACCAAACCCACCTAAAAACCTGCTAAAAACTCACCCAATAAGCCCACCCAAAGTTGACCCAATTTCATTTCTCGTTCCACTAATGACAAAAATATTTTATTACAGTATGTTAAGTATTTAAAACACCTGGACCTATAACTATTTTGCAAAACTTTGAATATTTTATGTTCTAAATAGCAAGTAATAACACAGATTAATGAACCACAAAAATGCAGTCCTATGACCCTGAACTTTGACCTCTGACCTGGATATCCTTACTGTTTCAAAAGGATGCCCAGATATATGTTCACACAAAATTTCATCAAGCTAAGTGCAGTGGTTTATGAGTTATCGTAGTCACAAAAAAAAACAAAAAAAAACTCACAACTGAAATACTGCTGCCGCTAACATGGGCATTAACAAGTCATTTACAATATGACCAGTGGTTTACAAGATAAAACCTAAGCTAAAGCCCAATATAAAACTTAGTCAGCTACAGCACATAGTAACTAGTAAGTACTGCAGTTTTTCCATGGTAACTACGGCAATTATCATATAAATGAGAATTTTTAAAAAAATGTGCTGTATTACCATGAAATGCACTAGCAAGTTGCACATGGTAATACTGCACTAATGGAAGATTTTATCACAGCACATGCTACTTGTCATACACTGGGGTATATCATATTTATATCGCATCATATTTGTCAGTTATTATCACATGCTATTTACTATATAAATAGGCATAACTTATGTAAAGTATGGTACTGACCTATATTCATGGTTCAGGTCGTAACCTGAACCATGAATATAGGTCAGTGCAACTTACAATAACAGATAATCTACATTATATATTCATCAAATCTACTTTCCAGCCATTAGTACTTTTAATACGATAATATAAAATACAACAATAAAAGACTGAAAATAGAGATGAGTATCTCCACACCATTATAATACAAAAGTTGTAACTAAAACAAAATCATTAAAGTACTAAAATATTACTATTCACTGGACCTATATTAGCAGAAGCACTGCAGCACAGCAGTAGCTCAAGATCAGCATGATTACCATACCTCGACCCAATGTGCTACTTTGTCTTTCTCAATGTGTTTCATTGCTACCTGGACACAATCAACACAACACATTAATCATTAATGTTCTGCAGCAATCTGAATAATGCTATTGCTATACAGAATGAGAACGTGCCAAAAAACAAAACCATATCCTAGGAAATATCGATTCATATAATCTCTGGAATTGTGACAGATCTTTCCACCAAATATGCAGTGCTTACAGAGGAGAATTTCAGCTACATATTACAGACAGCAAGGTTCATTTATGCATTATTAAGAAATTTATTAATCTAATGTACGACCATCCATTTCAGTTTGGTTTTAAGACAGGGACTAGCTGTAATCTACTGCAATCTACTCGATCTAGATGTCTATTAACTCCGCACAGTTTTCATTTATGCTATGGATGCCACTAAAGCATGTAATAAAATCTGTCACATTAAGGTAATTGATAAGCTCTACAAGCAGAGCTTGTTTAATTCAAGTATTATGCAACTGGTATAGCAAACTGTTGTGTCAAAAATGTCAAATTCTCAGTAATGTACCATACTTAGAACTAAGTTAGAAGATAACACTGTTTGCTCATTTCTTTAAAATATACACACTTGGGGTCCACTTCATTACTCAGATTCAATATAATTAAGACGACAGAGAAAATAGCTAATATACTTGCCAGACGCCCGTCTTTTTTCCGTTTCCCTGCATAGACTGTGCCAAATCCACCATTTCCAATTACATTCTCAATAGTATACCTTTTCTCAATGACCAAGTCTTTTTCTTTCTTTTCTGAAACAAAAACGATCAGCAAGCTATCAAGCAAATAACGTTTTTGCAGTTAATGTGAACATGTTTAGTTATGTAACTTATGTATCTCTGCTAGAAGACTACTAGTTATGGAATATAGACTACCCTGGTGTGGTGCAACAGTGCTGCAACTACACACAAGTATGGTTCCAACACAGTTACACAAGTTTCTGTTACTGCTTGCGCTAACCTGTTGTCAGTTTTATTTTGTTTGTGGTGATTCACCATAAGCTGACCAAAAAATATTTCATTTTGCTATACTTTTTATTTTAGGGAAAACACATGTACACTGTGTCCCCCCCAAAAACATCCCTGACATTTTCGACTGTAACTTGAAAACCAGTTACTAAATTGTGATAATTTTTGTTATGAATACTCCTGACACAACTTGCCATCAAATGACCATTCAGTTTCCCACCTTACCCAATGTATGCTTTTGCGCTACCTAGGGAAAGCAGATCACGAAAATATGTGTTGAAATAAACAGAAAACCTGAAAAAACATCCCCGACATAATCGGCAGAACGATTCATGGAACTTTTGTACCTGAGAACTTTTGTTCCCTGGAACTTTCGTTCTAACATTGAAATTTGCATGGAACTTTCGTCCCCAAAAACCAAATATTTTATTGAACCTATGCAGGCCTATGTCAGTATGTTTACTAGCTGGCGTTGGCCTATTTGTAAATAAGTAAGTAAAGTGCTTGCTATTCTCTGGACGTAGACTGCAAATTAAAGTTAATCGGCCTAGTTTAATTTGCTTGTTTCTATCAAAACCAAAAATTTGACCTAATTGTTACGAGGCGCCACAGCCCATAGCAGTGGAACTATTCCATTCGGATTCTAAGTAGAATGATATGCTTTGATATGCTTTAAGCCTATTTATATACTGGTAAAATGTTGTTGTAGACTTAAGACACCCACAGGGCTAATTAATTTGCAGCCTACATCCAGAGAATAGTGAGTGCTTTACTAACTTCTTTAACAGATAGGACTAGTAAAAACCAGCTAGTAAACATATACTGACAGGTCTACGTAAGTTCAATAAAATAATCAATTTTGGGGGCTGAAAGTTACATGCGAATTTCAATGTTAGAAACGAAAGTTCCAGAGACCGAAAGTTCTGAGAAACGAAACTTTTGTTCCCGTCACGAAAGTTCTCGGGTACGAAAGTTTCAGTTACCAGGAGAACCACGACATATCAAACTAAAGTTGATAACGTACGAAAAAATTAAACCACAACAGAGATACAAGCCAGAGCTCAGACAGCTGGGGCAAACGAGTCAACCACTACAAATGACAACTGACCTCAACGGATCAGAACAGGGCAACAACGGACTGCAATTAGGTTTAATTTGTTCACATATGGTCCGTTGCGGTGATTAGTCATACCCGGTGATTAGTCATACCCGACGATTTTAACATTATCACTGTTGCTAACAGTTCGGACGAGAAAGCCTGACGGCTTAGTTTTGCGGACGTGGACGCTACCCTGCGGATGAGAACCCAAAATTCCATGATTCGCACATCTCTGCAGCAGAATGCTGAAAGAGCCAAAATGGATATCATATGATCCCAAGCTAGGACTAAAGTCTTTAGTGCAACCTGAATCCCGAGGCAATCCAGTGCACGCAAATAGACTAAGACTGCTTAATTTTCTTGCAAACATGCCTGACATTCGACAAAATTTAATTATAACAACCAAAACTTTCCACAAAACACAACTAAAAAGCTTAGAATATTTAATTCAGTGATCAAAAGTAAACAAAAATATATATTCTATACTGTAGTAACTTCCGCTTTCGCTCTTGGTGGGTGTGGCCCTATGTGTTGTTTGAAATTTGCGAATTTGTTTACAGAAATTTGTCATAAACTTGGTGAATTGAGCAGAATTGTTTGGCCAGTATTTGTCTTTATTGTGTCCTGAGGTTTACTAGTGGCTTTGTTTTAGTTGTCAATCGTTAGGACGCCTTCAGACAGCCCAAATGACAGACGTGCTGTGGGTGTCAGTGGTGTGGAGTTTTACTTTATCGGACCGAATGGAGTCGAACTTGCCACCTTCGGATTGTGAATCCGATACCCTAGCCACTCAGCCACCAAGCTATGCATGTAGCCAGTGTCATGGGACGTAGGTAATGTATTGTCAAGTATGAAGCGCAAGATACACATGGTCCATCAGCATACGTTCAGAACGTTTTCACCTGGATGTACTGAAAAACTTTTAATAAACTCCGAGGGCGTTTATTTGTACATTTTACAAAACCCCCCGGCGTTTAATAGAGGCTCGGTGTTTATTTGTATTTTGTACAAATGGCAGTGAAAGAAATTATAATGCTTACATGACCTCTCCCATGAACTTCAAATCTTGTTATCGGGCAACGGCATTCATTGTTGTCCGCCTATCGAATGTCCATTACACTGTCAATTTCTAAATATCCAGTATCATCACCGAGCATGGGGCCCACACTGGGCTTATCTAGCGCATCCAACTTCCAATATTGTCAAACACTAATAACATTCACGTCATTGTGAAGTGACCTCTTACAACTGGTGTCAGGCCGAGTTAGTGTGTTGGCCGGCGTATGTGTATGACACTTGCGAGAAAGTCTGCGTCGATTTTATTTTCGCGTCAGAATAAGCTCACTGGCTGTATTTTCGCTGCTTGTTTGTCAATGTATTGTATTAGTTGTCGATGTAGACCGACTGCGACAGACAAACTCATTGTGTATAGCGATTTTGGAGTACGTCTATCAGTATGCTTGTATATCACTGTCATTGTATGGCTAGTTGTACCTGTACTTGTGCGACTAGTATAGTGCGTAAGTAACTAGTTATGTTACTGCGGCTTACGTTATGTGACTGTGTTTACGTACCTGTTCGTGACCGGCACTAGATGCCGACCAATCAGAGAGTGTGTTTTCAACTTAGCGCCACTTTAATCAGGTCGTAAATTGAATGCTGTGATTGCTGTTGGTTAGACCAAGCGACAATTAGGTCATCGTTCAGTGTAGGCGCGTAAATGAGCTGTTTGATTACACTTGGTGTTCTGAGATAGACCTGAACGGTCAATGTGTGGTCGATGTGTGTGGCATGCGAAAAATGCCAAGGATGTATAGCCTTTGATTTGGCTTGTGTGATAGTATAGGGTGCTTTTGTAGCCCCTTGATGTAGATTTGATTAGATTGGGAGGCCTGTGTGGATCCCGGGAAAAGCGTTAGTAAACAGGGTGCTTGTGTAGGCCCTGTAGTGGTATAACGCGGGAAGGAGACTTCTGTGAGTAAAACTCAGAGAGTCTAAGAGCTATCTGTTAAGTCTGTATTGAAGCCCCTTTTTGTGTGGCTTAGTTGTGTGTCAGTAATTTGCGATGTTTTCATATGAGATTTGATAATATTGATTGTTCGACACTGTTTATATGACTGTAATTTGACTTATTGATGTGAAAGCTGAGATATCACTTGTTGAATAGTGAAACTGGACAGTTCTTTGATTGATTGAACTATTTGATTGCAGCTGTGACTGCTTGGATATTGAACTGTATATTTACTGTGTTTATTTTGCTATTGACTTTGCACTGTTTATTAATTTGCACACTATATATATATTTGCTCATTAAATAATATTATCGTTTTATTTTCAATTTTGTGTCTGTTTACTTGAGCACTAGGCCTAAGTTAACTCTAGACTAAGTTTAGCATAGGCCTAAGATCAAATCCTGCAAGACAGCTTTACAACTGGTCTCGACTTCTTTCGTTTGTCTCAACAGTAAGTTATCTGACTGGTATTCCAAACTCTTAACTTCAACATCACGCACGTACCTGATACGGTATGTCAAAATGTCAGCAAAAAGCTAACCTGGTCTCTTATTTGTGCTATCAGTAATTCAGAAACGGAGTTTATTTTCATCATTAAGGAATATATAATATGTGGTACAATTGGACTAAAAAATTATTGTATAATGAACATACTGTGCAGTCTCAGTAGAGTAGAGGTTTTTTGTTAGTGTTTTTTAACTGTACTAGCAAAGTACCCACCATACGGGCAGGTTACTTTGCTAGTTGTTATATGTGCAAGAGTTTGGGAGGGGCAGTAGTCGGTACGCGGTCATAACATGCAGAGCGCCACTGATCCAATTGCCAGCATGAGCTGGCGCTGGCACACGTTGCAGAGACTATGAAATTCATGACCGGCTTTGAGGCCCTAGGCTGGGACGTGGCGGAAGGGGCGATGGGGGAGGTCGGGGCAGTCAGAAAACTGGACCGTTAAGTGGCCATCATTCACCAGATGTTGCCACGAAGCTGAGCGAATTGACAAACTTGGCAGAATCAGCGGGGAAAGAAGACCAGACAACTCGACCCCCGCCCCTCAGGCTGCCCGTGGGGGCAGGTAGGGGGCACGTACCCAAGGCCCAAGGACTCGAACACCATGGTTGGGGTCCGCGACCATGCAACAGCGAAGGCGCTAGAGGGGCTGACAGACAAACTGACTTTCCGCCCATTATACTAAGATGTCTGCAGTAGGCCGTACAGACATAATAAATACATAAATAGGGGCCTACATACAGGTTTATTTTGGCTGGTACTCAACATCTATTTGGGACTGGCATTTATTGGGGACCCAGCCTTTATTAGAAGTTTTACAATAGTCTAGCATCAATGTCATGCCAGTAGATTGATTGCATAAGCTCTGTGCAAAGTTGATCCATTTGTCATTGCATGACGTCTTTGTCTTCACAAAAACCACTTGCATCACTGGAAAAAATTAACCCGTGTATTGTCATGCAATCAGGGCAATCAGTGAGAAGTTCTATGGCCACTGGTCATATACTTGAGTGAGCTGAACTCCGTGTACTGCTTTTAGGCAATGACAAATTATGAAAACACCAGACAACACCCAACCAGACATAAACGAGCAACATGTTTATCAAAATAAATACACAACTAACAAATAAGTTAGTAGAAAAATCTAATCGAAGACAATAGCTACAGCAGAAATTGCTAGTTGTCACAAGGTACTGTTGTGGTTGGCATAGCACTAGCAGTCCCTGAGATTTCGCATATGTCAGTGGCTTCTATCCTCCAAATCTAGCATAAAAATCGGACTCGAGTTGCCCTCTCACTCCACCTTTTTCCTCACTTCTCTTTCCTATGCTTTATACTCCTTTTCCTTCACTGTCTTCTCCTTTCTTTTCTCCTCCCCTTTCTCACCTTGCTTTTCCATCCCCTCCTCCCACCCCTTCCCTCTCTTCCCCCTTTTTGGGGGCCAACACCCTTAGCCTAGCTATGAGGTCTGGGGGTAACTGTATGCTCCTCTGGTATGTCTGGGTGGAACCTGGCCAGCAAACAGCTTGTGGTGCATTTTGAGCAAAAAAGCACTTCTGATGATAGCAATTCATATTAAATTTTCTGTGAGACAACTTACAAAATTGTAGTGTGATATGGGTGTGGGCAGCACTGCACAGTGGCGATTCTCCTCCCCCCTGCTGATTTTCCTCTGGGCACAAGCTGCACCCACCAGGTATAGGTAATAGGTATAGGGATAGAAGCCTCTGCTCAATGTATACGATGTATAGCTAACATAACATACATAGATAATTACTACATCCGTTAAATTAATTGTTGGCCATCATTCAAGTCACACTTTCGATGTAGGCCACCCACAACATCAGCAATATAATGATGTGTTGATTAACGCGTTAACACATGCATTAAAAATCAGGCATTAATTAAGGCATGTGTTAACTTCGTTAAAAAATTAACATCTTGACAACACTAGTAATTACATATGCAGTGACATTGGGTGAGGTCAAGTTTCGCCAAGACTTTAGTTTAAGACTAAAATCTTGTCTTTGTTCTAAGCCCAAAGTCAAGACCAAAATCAGCTGGCAATTTCTAATGTTAAAAGAATTAAATTAGAATTAATTAGTTACAGACTTAATTAATTACAGAATTAATTTAAAAAGAGTTAAATTAGGCCTTAGCTTGATTAAACAGATGTCCCTGTTCATTATTTGAGCGTAATATTTACTTTTTGTCTAGTAAAATAGTGTGGCATCTGATAAATAATAGGCGTTTTGTTACTTACTACTTGCTGGCATTAAACCACATAAATCCTGACATTATCGCTGGCTTGCACTGCGGAAGATATGGCACAAAATTCCCTTTATATCCACAAAATGGCCATTGCACACATCACCCGATTAATATAGGCCTGGAAAACACTTCTATAATGTTAATTAACTAATCATATTAATGCAGTTATTCCACTGTTACATTAAAAAAGATGGACGACCAGAAACGAAAGTAAAGTCTAAAGTCAAGTTCAAAGTCATGACTAAAGTCTAAGCCCAGCTTGTAGATAAGCCCAAAGTCAAGACTTTAGTCTTAGAGTATGTCTTAGCAAAACTTGACCTCACCCAATGTGTGCATTGATGATGTACGAATACATCATTACAACAACTAAGGATACACACGATCACACCACACACATGCTAATGGACAAACCATGGTTTAGCTGGTTGATTCTCATCATGTCTGCAGCCCGGCTGTTGTGGGGTGGTTGGTCCTGCTTCATTATTGGTATCAAAGTGAAACTGTGAAAGATCCATGTAAAAAGATGGCTCAGTTTCATCTGCCAGCAGTAATGGTACAATGAGAATTTTTAGTATGGGCCTGTGAATCTGTTCTCTGTCTATATAACAGTCTGTAATTTTATTTCACAACAGTTTCTATATAGGGTGTCTACAACTCCTGGAACTCCTGGAAATCTCCTGGAATTTTATTGGTGCTCCTGGAAAACTTTTATAACTTGCGGTGTAATTTTTGTATATCTGTGTAATTATCATTTAATAAGCAGGAAGGATGGCACAGTGACGAGCGTTGGCCGGAGCTCATCATCACATGCTCAGTTGCAAACATTTCAGAATTCATACTCGTGTATGCATTAATATTTTGCGGCTTGTCATTTCATTGTACATGTAATTGTAATGCTTAAGAGGCTCGATTAATGTAAAAAGTCTACCGTACTGGAAGTTTGTTAAATGTGTCCTGGAAATCTCCTGGAAATTGGTTAGGCTGGATTTGTAGACGCCCTGCTACAGATGAGAAAATTATGCAATTTCTTGTAACGTACACAAACTGTAGTTTAGTTTTAGAATAAAGTGCAAAACATATTTCAAGCAAGTATTTTGCCTTTCAGCACTGAGTTTCAGGTGTCTCCCCCAGGGCCGTCAAGAGCCACAGTGGGGCCCAGGGAAACATTCTCGCAAGGCTGCCCCAAACATTTTTGTGGGGCCCCTCTGGGAAGAAAACTTTTGAAATTTTTCTTCTCAAAATGGTGCATTCTAGTGTATTTTATATTTCTGGGTGACGGCGGGGCCCCCAAACGTCGCAGGGTCCATGGTAACTTACCCCCTACCCCACCCTCTTGACAGGCCTGGTCTTCCCACTTCTTTATGGACCATACCCCTGGTTTGAACAAACTGAAACTCATACCTTGCCAGACACAGTCCATCCTCTGCCAGTTCCCTTAACCTCCACTAATTTATGCACCACATCAGTCTGATCAGTCAGTCCGCTCATTTTGTGTCCAACTTTTCCAAATTACCTTACTCCCTTCAATCACCAAGCTAACAGACTCCAATTCCAACCAGCTTCCCTGGACAAGAAGTGCTACCATGTAGCCATCAGTCACTGGGCTGCCTAACTATTGCTATCTTATTAAAAATGCATTATGGGGGTGAACACTTGGGAGAGAGTGGGGGGATATTCAATCACCAACCGGTGTCAGTGTTCAGCAATGCAGCATAGTTGTGTAGTGTGTGCAATGCCCAGCCGGCAGAGTTCAATCAAATTCACATCACACTCAGATCATCAGACGGTAAAAAAGTGAGAAGATAAAAATGCCACAAATGCTATACATGCATACAATTAAAAATCACGCCAGTAAACAACAGACAGGAAACGACAAATAATGCACATTAAAACGCATAAAATACACTTGAACAAATAAACACATGTAGAAAATCACACAACAAACAAATAATGTCACATGAGAGCTAGGATGCTGCCACACCACGGTAACTAACATCATACGTTGTCATGTCAACCGTGTGTGAAGCTGCTCGGCAATGCCATCAAGACGCGAGCCCTTCATCTTCCGCTACAAACAACAGCGACATCACCGCAGCATAACCTTCAACCTAGACTTTACCTCTTCACCTTCATCTACTAACAATAGCATCACCATGGTGCATCACTAGCATTAGCATAAACACCACTCCTAGCCCAGAAACACTGACATCGCTAGCATTAACCTTCACTCAAAGTTTAAGATTTAAATGGTACACCTCTTCATGGAAAACCCATCTCAGAGCTATGGAGCATCACCTGCCACATGGTATCACACAGCATTACCTGCCTCCTGACACAGGCGAATAAGCCCCACCTCAACCTCAGTCGAACAGGATGCTATTTGTTTTGCCTACCCCGGAAGGATGGAAGGCTGAGTTATTATACCAAGATGCAGACAGTTGCCCATCCAAATACTAACCATTTGATAGGAACTCGACCGGGAGACAAACTCATGACCTCTCAATCGTTAAGTCCAACACCCTACCATTGCACTACCAAGCCATCCAAAACAACAGTTTCATCCTCCGCTGTATACAGACAGTGAGACAGAAGCAGCAGCAGCATTACCACCAGACAGCAGGCCTGTGCATAGCCAGGCTCAATGCACTGACTGTGTCTGGCCTCAGCTATTCGGCCTGCAGACGCCCAGTGCGGCAAACTTTGACAGACCACACCCAGACCAATGGAGGAGTGGGCATGGCCTGGCCCAGCATCATCTACCAGCCTCTGCAGGCATCTAACCACCAATGCCTTATTTTGCAGCTGCGCCAACGGAATCTCAACCCTAACCTAAGACCTTTTGTACTGAACATTTCACACTGGTTATCTCCACCAATGGAACGAAGTGAACTGGGGGAGATTATGAAATTGGTCGATCTGTCCGTCTTTGTGTCCGTCTGTCTGTCTGTGCACATGAAACTAATAACAGCAATGACATCATTGCACAAACAGTGCAAGCAGCAACGCCAGCTGTTACATTAACCTCCTCCCTCCCCTGGAGCGAAGCAGCTCTTCCTTATGCCTCCTCTTTCCTTGTGTTTACATCACATCACATTGGCGGAGATATGCACTCTAACGAGCGCCTTCTAGTTGCTTATGCAGTGGAGAACGTTCAGACGAATTCTGGTTTCTCCATGTCCCTGGCTTTTACGCGTGAAAGCAGCTACTGCTTTAGCACGTTTTAGCCATCGCAATTCTGTCTGTCCATCTGTCCATTCATCACACGGGTGGATCAGTCGAAAATGGTGCAAGCTAGGATCACCAAATCTTCACCGTCGGCTGTATGGAAGACTCTAGTTTCAGGAACCATAAAGCTTTTCCATAAATTCGAAGGGGGCCACCCCGAACGAGGGCGCTAAATGAGGAAAAATTTGCGATTTTTAGCCAATAAGTTGCTGTATCTCGGTAACGGTGCGAGATAGGGCCTAGGTTACTATTAATCACTAATAGGAAGCCATACACTGGCTCTCGACTGCCACTGAATTCAATGACCTTGAATGCCGAAATAGGGGTTTTTATGAATTTTTTGGTGATTTCGGGCTGCGAGACACATTTCAAGAGCGAGCTGCGCTGAAATCAATTGAGATAGACACGGAGAAGCTGCATATGAAATTTTTGGCATTGAATGTAGATTTCAACGGTACAAGTCCAAGTCTCGATTTTCTAGGTTCAAAGAAACCTGTGCATGAGGGCATCAAAGAGCAGTACCCCAGTAAGTCATCTGTGTGGCGCACACTTCAAGAGTGAACTGCAACGAAATGGCTGGAGAATACGAAGACAATTTGCAAAGAGGAACTGCTATAGGCTCTCGCGCGTCTCGAGCATTAGCTCAGATTTCTTGTTAAGGCAGGACATGAGCCCACACAGGACAGCCGGATGTGCAATACCCCCACTGTGGCCAGTTAATATAGCAGCATAACGAACTAACAAAAAGCCCAAACCCAGTTATCATTGTGTAGACGCTGCTGCTGCTGTGAATGATGACGATGACGAAGCAGCCTGTTGTTAGTAGACTTGTGTTTGACTGATGGCCCAGCATCAGCAGCTGACTGTTGCTGTGCATCATCATCTGTTGCCACTGTCACAGCATGAGGCTGAACACAGCATACCACCAACAACATACTCAGTGCTGGACCAGCATAAAGCTCCACCGACAATGCCACCAGGCAATCAGTACAGAATCAAGACAATCAACTGAAGATAAATTCTGTTTGATTAACAATATGCATGTCGAAGAAACACTGGAGTTCTGAAAGAATTACAAAAGCATTTTCCAATAAATGAGCACTTGTGAACTGTGAATGATTAAAGGCAAATGCCACCAATGTTCAAACAGCATAAATATTTGGTGTTTCCAGCTTATGTGGCATTGTATTGTTTGATGTAGTTGAAAGGTGTGCCAGGTGTCTTGAAAGGTGTCTTGGGTGGCGGTTAGCAGACAGGTGAACCATCTTGGTATGAAGCTAGCAAGCTAGGTCGACTCAGCCCTCTACCCTCCATGGGACGATAAAATGAGTATCAGCTTTCGGGCCGAGTAGTAACAAATGGCAATGGTGAGAGAAGTACTGCAGCTGCCAGTTTAGATTGATTAAAGGTTGAGGCTAACTGGCCGAGTCCAAAGGTCGGTCGGCCGCCGCATGGCGTTTGAGCTGCACTCATCAAATGTAATAGCGGGTGAACTCTCACAGTGGCGATGCACTGCCAGGATGACAGCACCATAAACACTGCTGCAACTATTACTATTATTATTTCACACTAACTGACTGCTAACTAGACAGAGCTGACAGAGAACATACAACGTAGGTTCTCTTTGGCTGGAGTCGGTGCAGAAATCGGTTGAAGCAGTACGAGCTGCAGTTCACTGTGTAGCCTTGAGACTGTTTAATCTTGGAGAAGCGTCGAGCGGACCGGTCAACACGATACTCACAGATATACACGTCTTCCTCACGAACACCACGCGGACGACCCTACGAACATACATACATACATACAGGCCAGCCTTTGAAACTAAGCATAAACCTTAGCTGAGACAAAGGATATTTGAAGGTAATCCTACGGTTCACCAGGTATTTCAGCAACAGTTTAAATCAGTTTTTGCGTTAGGAGCCCATACAGGATAGAGAGAGATTGAATGGACTAGAGATGTTATGCGGCCTAAAAACTACAGTACAACCATATCAGCAACATCTATTGCGAGACCCTCACAGTGGCAGTACACAATGCTCATCATCAACTGTATTGCATGACTGACATCTTATGGGCTGATACACCACTACATGGATCTTCCACGATACCACTGCTATTACAATTCATTAATTAATTTAAATTAGCTCCCACATCGCATGTCACAGATTAAAAGTGGTCATCCTGAAAGCAAACTAAGCCAATACTGTGTTTCATTAAATCTTGCAAGCCAGTTGCATATCTTAAAGACTTGAAATTCTACAAATGATTCTCTGTTCAAAAAATTACTAAGATGCGGCCAGATTTGTTGCAGCTACAGTACTTGCCTTTTGAACTACAGTGTAGTACTGAATGTCATTAAAAAGTTTGGACAACTTAAACTTTTTATAGTTAATTAAAAAACAGAGAAATGATGTAGACAGTTGTTATTATTATTATTATTATTACACGGTTTACACACATGTTAAGTCATTCACATAAGTGAAGAATCGCAAGTGTGGGCACGTTACGTGTCATTGCAGGAATGCACAGCTGTACAGAACAGACATGAGCCAAAAAGTTAAAGCAGTGCAGCACTGCAACAGACCATGCAGTAAGTAATGAGGTCGAGGACGCAGCAAGTGCCCAGTATACTGTCCAGATCAATCTCACGACAGACCGGTGAACGCACCAGCTCGCAGTCAAAAAACTTGCGATTAGGCTCACGAAACGTTTCGTGAGGTCTCATGTGATAGTGAACATACGCCAACTTCCTGCCGCTAACACAGATAACACAAATTCGGCCAGTACACACAGCTACACATTAGTAACACACCAAACTGCAATCATTCGGTCTGCCTCGGCCTGTTCAGTTTTTGGCCCAGCCCATTTTACCGAGTCTATTTTGCCACCAGCTGCTTCTTCAGACCAGCCCACTGCACCAATATCATACTAGCTGCATTTTCACAGCCTTTTTCAAAATAAGGAATTCTACAGCAGAGTACTGTCTTTTGGAAAAGACTGATATTGCACAAAACAATGATTAAACTGCCATTTGTTCAAGTAAAATGAGCCTTTTTGGCGAACCTACGAGTAGCTTTGGATCGACAGAACCCAGCCTGGTCAGTTTGGATGGGAATTTCTTGGAACAGCGCTGCTGATGGACAGCACATCCAGTGTGGTACAAAATACAGCACAACTAAGTGAGCTTAGCAACACAGGGAAAGAGGCAAAACACAGCAGACTGGCTACCTGGCATTATACCACAGTCGCTCCACACTGTATATGCCCAGTTCATTGACGTGATTCAGCCAGCAGTCACCAGGTGACAGCAGCAGTTCTGAGGGCGCTACATAGACGAAGTCACCCAGGTGAATCTGACGCTTCTGCTGCGGTGCAGACTGCAGCAATGTCATGTAGTATCTACAGCCGGGATGTCCATCAGCTGGCTGTACTTTCAGTTTCACTTCCTACATTCACAGACAACCTTCGTTGTTATTTCAACAATTATCTGATGCTATTAGCAGTCGTAGACTGCTGTGTATTTAACAACAGTTATTAAAACAGTCAGACACAGACAGTGCAACTCATACATCCTTATGAGCTGATAATGGCCAATTTCTATTAGGCGAACTAGTCGACAACTAGTTGCCAAACAACTTCGCAAACAAGTTCACCAAGGTTGCCAACTTCTGGGTTAACAACTAGTTGGCGAAATAGTTTGCCGTATTACTTGGCAACTAGTTGACAATTTCTGGGTTACCAACAAGTTTGTGAACTAGTTCGCCTAATGCAAACTGGACTTATGTAACATTAAACCAACTCAAAAGTATTTAAGAAATAGCTGCAACAGGGTTTATGGCGTTGTTATCATGGCACAGGCACTGTCAGTGTTCACCCATTTCATTAAATGAACGCAGCAGGAGTGCAGTCACCCTTCTAAGCACTAACTGGGTGACTGCCAACCTTCGGACCAAACCAATAAGCTCGAACCGCAGACCAATGGATGGCAAGCGCGCAAGTGCGTGCGCTTCGTGCGCGAGACACACGTGCACTGTTGTCTGTTTAAATCTGATATTTGTTTGCGGTTCTGTTCATAAAAAGTCACTAATGTTGTGACAATCATGTGCGTAACAGTTCAGGGATTGCATATGATTGCTTTGTTGTACTTTTCGGCTCTGATTAGCCATGTTCTGCGGTGATTTAAAACACCTTCGAAGATGTATCGATGCAGGAGGCCAGACTGGACTTTGACCTGACATATTTCAGCTGGTCGAGGCTACTGACGTTCAGTGCTGATGACCCAGTGACGAGCTGTCGGCAGATCGGCGATATGACGTCATGCCATCCAGGTGGCCGAGGAAGGTTATTTTTAACCTGCCTGTAATAACGGCCGGTTCGTCAGTGACGATATAGTACTGGTGGCAGAAGAGTGCATTCTCTTGCGCTGGGCCCGTCTGCACCGAACAGTCTTCCCGCATATTAATGAACTAAAATGATCGTGACACTTATATTGGACTTTTTAGCGTTCGTTGTCATTTCCTGTTTTATCCACGGACGCAGCGCACCGAGTGCATTAGAGATTACTTTTAGGCCTCGTCTGCTATGATAATGAGCTATATAAATGTTCTATTATTAATAATAATAATAGATACTGTTCCAAACTGGATAGAACTTTTTAATTGGGGTAGCACTGTCTTGCACCCACCCAAGCGCGGCGGAAGGCGTCATAGTCTGTCAAAGACTATCAAACAGCGGATCTCTTTGTA
>Ga0056128_1003498_pt1 | contig 19292 bp, 8 predicted proteins | sample WorMetLIZISLAND2_FD_71113 | JGI IMG/M metagenome (GOLD analysis project Ga0056128, IMG submission 71113) | Marine gutless worms symbiont microbial communities from Max Planck institute for Marine Microbiology, Germany - Olavius geniculatus... ... | reverse complement strand
CGCGACAAATGACCTGTACAATGCTATGCTGTATTAGACCCGTCTTTGTGGATATCTGGCGTGTTATACAGAGTGTTTGTTTCTGGCCTTCGTGGTTTAGTAAGGCTACCAGTTCATCCAGTGGTCACTTCTCTTCAGTGCGTGCATGCTTCAATCTGCCACTCTCATGCCTTTGTTTAGTGCAACCTGTTATAAAAATCTTTTTAGTAATGTGTCCCAGTCCTTCCCTGTTTCTGTTTATCTTAAGAAATTTTGCCAGCATTCTTTGCAAACTGCATTTTTGAACTCAAAGAAGTTCTTATTTAAAGCCTTGTCCCCATTGCTAAATGCACATTATATTACCAGTGTATTGTCACTGCATAAAAAAAATTATTTTTTTACAATAATATCATCTGCTTTTGTTTAGAAACACAAGGAATGTATCAAAAACTAAACATTATTAGATATTAGTATAAAAATTGTTGAAAAATTGTTTTTAGAAAATAATTTTTGCCTATGTATTACTAGCATTTTAGACATTTTTGACAATAAGAGGTTCACATGGTAGTGCAGAGACGCAGTTAAGGTGTGGTGGTATGTTTAATAATAACACTACTGCTACTTGTCCACAAAATGTGCCAGTGAAAAAATTTTGAAAATCGGTCAATATTTGACGAAGATACAGACAATCACAAAGTGGGACGTTTTTTTGAGACACAGTGTATAATGGCCACTTTAAAGGCCAAGTCGCACCAGTTTACGTAACTGTTATAAAGCGCTAGTTGGCTTTATCAAAAGCTAATTATCAATATTCATTAATTTTCTGGTTGCTAATACATCTTAATACCTTAAAAATAACGTACAAAGTACTCACTTTTCCTTTTTCACGGCTTCGGCCATTATCAGAAATGTGACGCTATCTGCAGGAGGGTTGCTAACTAGCTTTATTGTCTTGAGGTCAAATGCAGCTTAATTTATGGCCCAATAGTCTCAAAAAGGCCAAATTAGTTAAACCCACTAAAAACCACAATATTCCAGCACATCGTTAATTTTACAAATCGCACACCTCTAATAGTAAACAGATAAACACTGACGTAATTTCTGATGTCACCTATGTGTCATTACTTGTACTGTAAATCGAACATTATTCTGAGTAAAACCAACGGATTTACTGTGTTTTCAATGCAAATGTCAGTTTGTCAATCAAGTGTCCTGTGAGTGATGTCATCGGTATTTGTGGCACGTTCGGGTGCGTTCGGCTGGCACAACATATTTATGATAAAATTACATCAAAGCGATGTTTTCATTTCAGTTCATCAGTGTATTATTAATTAGTGTTACATTCTACACATATTTAGCCAATATCGTTTTTTTCGTGTGACTTGGCCTTTAAATATAAACTGTGATATACAATATACACCATGTCCGAATAAAAACGTGCCACTTTTATTTTTTAAATAACTTCGGGAAACATTTGCCAACTCTGATAATTTTTGGCACACAACATCACAAAGAAACTTGACGTAAATGACTATATTTTGGCCCACCTCACCTAAATACTTCTGTCACACTACCTAGTGAAATTCAAAAGTCGGCATTTTGCCATTTACAATAATGAATTCATATTTGTTAGTGCATGGGTTGGCTCGGAAAATCACCAAGGCCACAAAATCATTGAAAATCTGTTACTTATTCAACATTAATCATACTTATTTCAAAATAGTATGTCGACAAACTGAAATATTGCTGCATCAACAGCGAGTGAATCATTTTGAATCACACAGCTATTGAACGTGCTGCTGGTAAGTGGCATCGACATCTACTGCTTGAGATCATGCTGAACACAAGCTGTAATACAGATGATGTGATGTGACACGCGTGACTTTTTGAAAGATAATAAAGTTGTTACTTGTGTCTGTCGCTATTTAACAAATCATTTCTAAGCTGACGCATGCGCTACTCAGTAGCTATGAATTCATTGTTGAAAACGGCCAAACTATGTCTTCCAAATTTCACAAGGATGTGTAGCAAGGTCCAGTGGGCTAAACTACAGTCAGTTTTTTGTGATGTTCTGTGCCAAAAATTATCAAAATCAGCTAACGTTTCATGGAGTTATTCAAAAAATAAAATTCTCATGTATTTTTTTGAGACATGTTGTACAACAATTAATACACCACTAAAATGTTACTGCTACACTGCTAGTCCACTGAGACCGACCCGTCCGACCTTCCATTTTCGAGTACACTACTGAGTGAACAGAGACAGCCAATGCTGCCCAAAATGGCACGCATTCCACAGAAACGAGAAAAAAACTGACCGCACATGATGCCCAGGGCAAGGCTGAAAAGAGCCATGTAGCCGAAGTAGAACGTTGTCTGAAAAAGACCATACATCCTGCAGATACATTCAGCACATGCAACAAAATTACTGCTGATTACAATAACCATTTCAACTAACATTATAAGTCAGACAACCACTACATCCACTACATTGTGTCCGATAAAAAACTGACCCCCTAGACATCATGCAATAAAAATGTCAAATCTGAACAAATTTGAATAAAGTTTTGTGCACTTAATCCCCAATAAATTCCATAAATGATGTCTAAGGGGTCAGTTTTTTACCTTACACAGTGTACGTACAATCTTACATTCTTACATGATCAAGATGTGCTCATATACATGGACCAACCAAGTATCTATTGAGATCAGTGGTCTGAAATAAAACAGTTTGGTAGCTCGAGCAATAGTCAGTGTGACTGACTTGGTTTTGAAGAAGTAGTAGTAGAACGAGTACATGTACACATAAGCAGCAGTCGATGCACCCGCCAGGAAGCTAGTCCATTGCCTGAAAACAACAACAAATGTGTACACGCAATGCATCAAAGTCATTGCGCACAGCAATTCTTCATATTTTGTACTGTTTGCATTCTGTGTTTGTTTTGTTATATGTGTTTGCTTTTACACTGTGTGTTTTGGCTTGCTGCCGCCACAGCGAAATAGTGTTAAAAGACGACTAAGCTACATGAACCTCTACCTGAGAGTCAACACAAGATAAGTCCTACAATGAGCTTCAAAAAAAATCTGCATGGATCATGAGATGTACCAATATATTGAATGCCTGGTAGGCTGTTAATCTTAGCATGTGTCAGAGCAGCACATTCAAGCACCATAATGACCTATAACCAATGACCAAAATAACACTTATAGTACACCGCACATGATGCCCACTCTAAAAGCCTAGTGAGGTGAGGAAACTGGCTTTTGTACATTGATAATTATCAATGGCAGCCACTGTTCAACCGTCACACGTGGACATCATCTCAATTATTATGTACAGTCATGGATGATACATTGTCTTGCAATATGGATGAGCTTTAATTTTAAAAAAAATGCTCGACTATCGAATAGATGCCAGACAGTTATAACTCACCACCGATAGTCCTCGGCATTCAGCAAGAAGTAGGCGCATACAATGGTAACACAGACAGTGACAACGGCGAGTATGATGAAGACGAGAAGCATAAATCCATAGACGTAGTAGATCTTGTACGCCCAGAAAGACGTGAATATAAAGTACCTGCCACAACCACAGAACCACCACAATATGTTAACGCCAAGAATCGCTAACAGTAGGATGAATATGACACGACCAATGGCCAGTATCACTAGACGAGTAATAACAGCCAGATGTAAAAAGTGACAATAATTTAAATTATGTCATGACCTACTTTGTCCTCCTATCTTTCACTATAGTGTCCCGCATACAGTGTTATAAATGCCAATAATTATCTCACTCCACTCAAGTGTAATGACTGATAGCATCGCACGTTTGAATATCACAGTGAGTGAGTGAGTGAGTAGGGTTTAACGTCCCGCCCGACACAGTATAGGTCATTTCGGGTACGGCCTTTGCATGCAAAATTGCACATACACATAATAACGGAACAAAAAGTTTTAACCTTTACAGAAAGTTTAACCTTTATGAAACACAAAACACAAAAAAACGATGGAAACCTAAAATTGTAAAAACTGCTGATTATAATTGTGCATATGTATCAAAAATGGCAGTTCTAATAATCAGGGTGTTTTCCTTGAGACAGTCATCAATCTCATAATGCTGTCTATTGGAGGACAAGGGAATTGAATATCACACGTGCATCTGAGCAGAACACGCCATCAATCATGGCCATGAAATAAGTATGTTTCAACACAATCTACTGCATATGGTGCCTTTCGTTACACTCGCATGCTACACTGTAGACCGCGCTGAAACCAATACTTATCGTTACAACTACAAAACACACTAAAGTGATAGCATTAATGAAACAGAATAATCTCAGAAAGACTAACTGACAAACACTAAATGAACTGAAAAGCAATTCCACTAACATGCCAAAAAAAGCTCCACGGCAAAAATACAGAGTAAAATACAGGTAAAGAAAGAAAGCAAACAATTCGATAACATGCGTACATCTCAATGAAGATTGATCCAAACGGCAGTATGCCGCCGAGCACAACAATCATACTTGGTTCCATAAACCTTCACAGCAAAACACACACACAGACACTACGAACTCTGAATACTGAGTATCACAATGACACAGAGTAACAAATGGCACAGTTTACGAAATACATATACAAGGGGCGTTCAAAAAGTTTTGCAAGTTGAAATGTTAGACTGAAAAACTGTTCGATATCTATACATCAATAAGACGCACATTTCTCCGGAACTCATGTGAGCTTAAAGCAGATATGACGTCATTATAACTTATGATGTCATAAGGCGTTTTATATTGGTTCCTCCAGCCAGGCTTCTACCACAGACTTTAGTCATTCATTGTTTGGATAGCGGACACCACAAAAATTTTTTTCAAATTTAGAAAAAGATAATAGTTACTGTAAGTCAAGTCTCTCCTGTATGTAAAGTGGTCTTATTGTACGAAGCTAAAGTTGCGAACAGCTTGCTGGGTAATTTTAACTTTGTGATTGGGCTGCAGTGTCTGGCAGGCACTGCCGGATTTAGAGGAAATCTTCGTGGCTCGCTCCCAGACTTCCACACGTCAGGGCTCCCAGGTTGTACATTGTAAAAATTGTTTAACCTTTCACAAAGACAACGGATATCACTAACTTGTTAACTTTTAAATTTAACGGAAATGTCAAATCCTGACAAGACATCGTAATTAACAGAAGCGTTCTTATTAACGGCCAGCACAGATTTTGTCCACTGTGTATTCATAGTGCAAATAAGAAATTCGTGAACGTATTTGTCAGGGCTTCCACAAAATCACATATCCCGGGGGGTTCACATTTGTAAATCAGGCTGCAGACTGAAGAATTGTTGTGCGAATATTTGTGCTACTTGCATTAGCACTCCAAATCATATCTGTTTAACGCTATGACATCACAAATTTCAATGACATCACATCTGCTTTAAACTCATACGAGTATAGGAAAAATATAACTTTTACTGGTGTATAAATTTAAAAAGTTTGTTAGTCTAATATACGGGGGCTTATCGAGTTGTAAACTTTGTCTAATTTTACTCGTATGTATAGTTTTTTCACGACTGATACAGATTTTGGCTATTAAATATTTATAATCGCAAATGAAAAATTCACAGACGTACTTGTTTGGGCTCTCATAAAATCACGTCTCAGGGCCTCGTGTTGGAAAATTTGACGGAAGACTAAAGAAATGTCATGCAACTGCGAGCCCAAATTTACGCTGATTGTGCTGGCACTCCAAATCGTCCCTGTTCAATGTTCTATGATGTCATACATTTCAATGACGTCATATCCGCTTTAGGCTCACACATGCTTAGGAGAAACAAGCATTTTATTGGTGAAAAAAATGCGAAAAATTTTTCTGTTTAACATATCGACTTGCAAAACTCTTTGAACGCCCCTCGTACACTGTGGGCCATAAAAAACGTGCCACTACTTTTGTCCATATTTTCGCCAGTTATTGACCAATTTTCAAAATTCTTTCACTAGCATACTCTGCAGACAATTTGCATTAATGTGATTAATATACATCCCACCATACAGTAAATGTGTTTCTACACTACCTTGTGAAATATAAATGTAAGCAAAAACTAACGACACTAATAAAATATTTAGGTAAATGAAAAAAACTCTTCAGACCAACATTGCGATGAATGATTCGTATGACACTAAACCGTGTTATACCCACACAGTCTAGTGTCATACAGACCATTCACTGCAATGTTGATCTGAAGTGTTTTTTTTTCAATTTTACCAAAAAAGTTTGTTTGTTATTATTGTCATGTACGCATATTACATTGATATTGTACAAAGTAGTGTAGAGTCGCATTTACAGTGTGGTGGGTTCTATAATAATCACATTGTCGCAAACTGTCTGTAGAGTGTGAATGAAAGAATTTTGAAAATTGGTCAATAATTGGCAAAGATATGGACAAAAGTAAAGTGGCACGTTTTTTCTGGCCCACCCTGTACACCAGACACCACATAGCCAACAATCTCAAAGAGAAACACTAATGCTTTCTGATGGCAATGATATAAACAAGAAATCAACTCAATCAAGAAAGCAGCTAATATCGGTTTATCTCTATCCATTTCGTCGCACTTCACTCTTCTGCAGCCAAAAATCCTCTATTTTCAAGGTCATTGATGTTGATACCATTAACAAGCACGTAACCATTGCTTCTTATGATAATATAGCCAAATTTCGCCAAAAAACCAGGTCATTCAACGTCATCTTACCTGGTCCTAGCAGTTTTTTTACTTAGGCCATGTTAAAAATCTGTAATGTAATGTAACCTGATCTTGAAATGGTACCAGGTCGTGACACCAAGACAGACAGACAGAATTACCATAGCTAATACGCGCTATCTAGCTATGCTTGCTCTCATGCGTAAAAACAAGTATCCTCTGTTCTAATGCAATTTGTATTAAAAATCAATTTGCTGAAATCAGTAAGAAGCACTCTCATCTGTGCAGCTTGCAGTAAAAAAAATCAGTTCAAAGCTGTGACATGCAGCATCACAGAAAAGATTATAAAAAAAATCATGTTAAATAAAAACTATCGACGCTGCTGCTGAAGTACTGACCAGATGCAAATAATCACACATGTAAGAATCTAGAAGATTCTAAAAGATTCTATCAGTAACAAAGACACATCTTTACTAAAGATATTATTTATTTACAGTTACCACTTACTAGAACATCTCCAGGTTAAGCTAAAGCCCACAGAAAAAATTATAAGTGGTAAACCAGCCTTATCAAGGCTGGATAGAACCAGGTCACTTAACGCATGAGGTCCAACCAACAACACATTATGAAACAACCTTTAATGGTGACCAACTGCGATGATAACAATGTTCAATTATATTTCACGGCAACAGCATATTACTGCCAAACCAACAACTATGTTGATATTACTAATACACACCATTTCTTCTCTGGGATGGGGCGAGGGACTGCGTTGATGCGGCAGGGATAGCTGGGCTGGCCGGAGAGATTGCGTCCAAGCACTGTGCCGACGAGATTCAGAGGCAGAATCACAAACAGTACGATGCATGCCACAGCAACCTGGTCAAAGCCACCAACACACAGTTAATAGCATACATCTGGTGTACTGCTAAGCACATGTACAGGTCTGCTGATGAAGACTTACCAATTTCCAGCATTATGTAATGCAACGTAACGCAAGGATTTTTACGTAAGCAAAAAACGATACGTAAAAAAGTCTGTACCGTACTGTAACATAAGTGCCATTACGGCGTCCTTATGACGTTCCGTAAGAAATAGAACCAGGCTCTATTGTTTTCTATATTGCTGCAAGCAGCTCAACCAATCACAAAAGCTGTAACTACTGAGCAATGACATCAACGGAGATATTTATTCCTTTTATGCCATAGCCATGGCATCAGGGAGCCAATGGCAAGATTTTGATAAAAAAATTATTTAATATCATGAACAAAGTGTACAAAGAGCAAAGAATTAATCATGTGATAAAATTAATTTCAACGTAGCCCACAACCGTAGGCCACTACAACACATACCGACAATGGTGAAGATAAAATGAAATTTGAAATAAATGCAGATAGAGCGGAGCCTACGCAATACAGCTTTTAATTTAATAACTTGAACAAAACCAAACAATCTGCATTTTTCTGCTGTGAAAATAATCAATTACTGCATTGCGTACAATGTTCTTCGCTGCCTGCCTCCGCACGAAAAGTAACAGTGTTACGGACAAAAAATTACGTAACACTAAAATGCTACATACTTTTTTCTGTTCATGTTTGCATTGCATTACAGTATGGTACAGATGCCCTACGTTGTGTTGCATTGCATCACGCTGCATTACATAATGCTGGAAACTGGGCTTTATGCATAGACCACAGGTCAGCTGACTGGGAGCTCTCCCTTTATGATGATTTAAGCTGGCAATGGTTAAAGCCAAATAAGCTAGCATACAACCTATGTCAACTCCAATAACAATGTTACCACTAAGTGAATTCACCACGAGCCTGTTGATAGCACCTTCCACAATAACAGAAATCTGTTTCTAGAGATTATCCAGACTGGTTGCACAGAGAACAGTACAGATATTTTAGCATGCAGAAATGTGCCCCCCACATGATTTATACTCAATGGCATCACTTACTCAATAACTGCTGCTATGCTGTACGAGTGCATGTGTACATATCCAATAAACAGAATGAGTCTGCATTAGTACTATATATGATGATCATCCATTTATAGCAGCTGCAACACCAAACCGAAAAAATACACCGACAGCCTAACCCTAACCCTAACCCGTGACCATTCTGAGATAAACACCAGTTACTGCTACCACGAAAAACATTCACACAGGGTTTGATTTTTCTATGTCGTTTGTTTTCTAGTTATCAGCCTGAATAAAACAAACACACAGACAGATGCAAAAGGCACAATGACTGCGTAAAAATGACAGCAGCTTCAGCTATGTGCCTTTTATCAACCAGAAGCAATCAATCTCACCATGGATGAGAAAGGAATGGCTCTGGATGCGTGGTAGCCAATAGCGATAAAGTTGATGAAGAAAGCCGTGCCACAAACCAGCACCGGCAGCAGTAAAGAACTCAGCAGCATCTGCTTGATCCACAGTTTTCCTGGTTTCACAACAACCAAAAGGTCAACTTTGAGCAAATATTATCAACACTAATCATATGACATCAGCACTACCAAAAGTCTTCATTATTAGACTGCCCATATGTACTATGTAGTAACAGAAGGCCTTATATTTTTGTGTTGTTTTTCTGCTTTTTTCCTTTTTCGATTTCTCCAAAACCAGACAGTGCACCGAGACCAAAATTAGGGAGAAGGATGACCTTTACCTGGAAAAAATTGAGGCCAAATTTCAGTTAAGCTGCTAAGGAATTTTGGAGAAAAAGGCAATGAGGCATTTTACCACATTTATAATTGACAGCTTGATGAAACAGCAGTTGTGGAAAAAGACAATCGGGCTTATGGTGCTCGATGGCTTCATAATGGCCCTGCCCCAAATTTCTAATCTATCACATCAGCGCTCACTGTAACTGTGCAAACTATACCAGTAAGCATACAATAATGATCAACAACAACAACAACATTACAACATTATTACACATAACAAAACAGTAGACAGAAATGTAAACAAAAAAGAGACGGACATCTACCTCCCATCTTGGCATACAGACTTCCACCGAAATATCCATTCACTGGTGTTGTGGCTGCATAGAGGAAGATTGCAGTGCTCAGTAAAGAACCACGCCTGACAAACATATTGCATTCAAACACCTCATTGCAATTGTCAGATCACAAACAAATGTTAGATTTCACCAGAATAAGACCATGCTTTGCTAACAACACTCAGGTAGTCAGACAGGGTGAACTTTGCCATCACAAAGTCGTGTCAACTTCGGCTAACTGGATGACAGTTCAGTATGACACACTAATCATTGTACATCATCAAGTCTGCAATGCTTGGCCAGTGCAATTGACATGAGCTCTATACTTATGTGTTCCAGAGCATAACCATCCTTTGCATGTTTCAAAATTATACTAGTTGCTGACATGTCAAGAATGAATCGAACGTTAACAGAATCGAGCCACATCTTCTTCACAAGCTGATGTTTTGCACACATTTCAGGCACCTACTCAAGACATTTTTATTCATTTGAGGCTGCGGCACATTCTAACTGTTCAAATCACAATGGACATAGCACACTTACTTACTTTAGAAAACAATTACTCAATTTCATTGGCAGTATATCAGATGCCGGTATGCAATAAATCCAAAATTCAGTATATTTGACTGAAAAAGCACACAACATAAGCACCAGTACCGAAAAAGTGAAAGTGACAAGTCTCTACAATACACAATTACTACGACAAAAGACCAGCATTGATCATGTATAGCAGGAGAGGGCCATACATCAGTGTTGAGAACTACTGCATGTTATTACGCACGAAAACAGCTATTGCTTTCAGCGCATCTTAGCCATCGCAATTCTGTCTATCCGTCTGTTTGTCCGTCACACGGATGGATCAGTCAAAAACAGTGCAAAATAGGATCACCAAATCTTCACCATCAGCTGCCTGGAAGACTCTAGTTTCAGGAACCGTAAACCTTTTCCATAAATTCGAAGGGGTCACCCCAAACAAGGGCACTAAATGAGAGGGGGGTGGGCAAAATTTGCAATTTTTGGCCAATAAGTCACTGTATCTCAGTAACAGTACGAGATAGGGCCTAGGTTACTATAAATCACTAACAGGAAGTCGTACACTGGCTCTCGATTGGCGCCGAACTCAATGACCCTGAATGCCAAAATAATGGGTTTTATGTATTTTTTGGCGATTTCGGACTGTGACAAAAGTCTATATCATTCACAAAGTGGCACTACGGAACTATCGTTATGTAATCTAGATAGAGAATGTGGTATTTGTATATTAATTTAGCGTGAACACCCAAATTTTCAGCTAACCTACTGAATTGGAACTGCTATAGGCTTTCGCGCATCTCGTGAGCATTAGCTCAAATTTCTTGTAGTGTTTTGCTACAGCACGAGAGCGTTCTGTGACATGCTACTTTGCAGTGTTGTAGTGCTACATCTGGCAGTCCATTTGGCTGTTCTGGTTTGCTGATTTAAAGCCATGTTTTGCCATGTTATGATGTCTTGCTGTGAGCTGACTCGTGCTGGCCAACATGTTGGCACGTGCATTGCTGGGCATACGCATATCTGCGATTGTATGCATTCGACCATGATGGTGCCTTGCTGACCAGCGTGCACTAGACGTACACCTATTGACACCTGATGAGCAACGATAAATCGTAGAAGTCAATCTGACAACATCATCAGTGAACGCCAGTGTTAACAGTCAACGGATCTACCATCTGATGAACAGTTTGCACCAGCATTACCATCACCAGAAAGACCTGTCACAGTTCACCTCTAGCGGACACTGTGGACACGCAGTACTCATGCTCGACTGCCAAGCGCATTAGAGGTTAATTGCTATGATAATGTACTAGGCTATACAAATGTACGTTTGACTTTGACTTGACTTTGAGAGAGACTACTCACTCAGTGTAGAGCTCGCCGACGATGGCAAAGATGATGGTGCACAGGGTGACGAGTGAGATGTGGTAGCCGGTGCCAATGAGAGCGGTGAACAGCAGTCGATGAGTGGCCGGACGAAACACATCACCGTGGATCTGCTTCCAGCCGTATTCATCTCCCAGGTCACGCTCCTGATGCAAACAGACAATATGCATTGTCAGCCCACTGCTAACATATTATGCAGCCATCTGATGAGTTATGACAACTGACTTGCTCATCTCTACAGGTGCCATCAGTTGCGGCGACACTACTCTGTTCCAACAATGAACTTCATCTGGTTCAGATTCACGGATGAAAAATGTACAGTGTGCACAGTTGCAGTCCAAAGTAACTTGTGAGTCATGAAGTCTAGGGGTCTCAAGAGCCAAAACTTTACTATTTCACAAGCTCTGCATGCCATTGCAATTTTTCTATTGGTACCTGTAAAAGTAAAACTATCCCTTAGGCTCCCGAAAGTGATTGTTTTGGTTATTAAGATCTTGTGGCTGCAACAGTGAAAATTCAACAGTATGTCATCAGTGAACCAAATGAAGTTTACCATCAAAACTGAGTAATATCGCAGCAACTAATGGCAGCAACTAATACAAGTAAGCTTGCTGTCACAACACATTTTGTGATGTCACTGTTATGACCAGCAAATAATATTTAACTAACAGCCAAGTTTTGACAAAATATTTTGAACAAACATTCTTTCATATGTCCTCGAAACATCTAACAACATGATATGCCAATAATTTTGCATAAGATCGTTATCATTAGACTGACATATGAAGAAAGAAAATGGTGCCTTTTCATTTGAACGTCACGTAGTGATTGAAATACAATGCAATATTCTATACAAGTAAATACATAAATGTTTACCATATCGTCGCCCTCTTCTTCCTTGCTGTATCTAGCATAGTCTTTGCGCAATGTACGCATCAGTATCATGCTCACTAAACCAACAAGGAAGATAACCATCATGAATGAGTTGAAGATTGAAAACCAATGAATCTGCACATGAAACGAACACATTATATTGCCAAATCATGCCTTCATCTATGCAAGATACAATTTGAGTTATCCAAAAACATTTAAGGTAATTGTATTAATACACGACAGTACAAAAAAAATGTAGACTTTAAACAATTCTTTCCACACCACCGGCTTCTGTTATTAGTCTTCAGCAAGCATCACTGTGTTCTCCAGAAGATGCATTCACCAAAAACACAATCGACCATTCTCACATGAGTTCTTGTGTAGTGCTAAACACACCGCAAAACTGGAAGCTTTTCTTCTTATTACAAGTACATACAGAAATTACCTACCACAAATATACTCTGTTCATCAAAATTATGCAAAAAAATAAACTGTCACAAAAACTGTCCACTAACATCAATTACAACATAAAAACAAAGAAACAATGTAGTAAAAGCAAAAATAATCACCAAGAGAGAAGCATGACAAATGATTTTTCAACAACAATACCAGACAGTTCAACATAATTTAATTATCCGAAGCAATAAGCAAGTGACTACTAACTCGGTGTTGAAAGAAATTTGGATCAAGATACTTGTCAAAACGATCGGCAAAATTGATACCTGACTTCTGCCACTTTGCCTAGCACAGTAACATCAAGCATGGAAACTGAGACACTAGGATACACTGCACTGCATGTTAATATTGTTGGCTTGTTGTATTACAAAAGAGAAAACTTAAAGTTTAACTGAGGAGTTACTTATATCAGTTTCCTCAAAATGTCTAATGACATAACATGCCTTCGCATCAGATGCAAACAATGCACACAAACATAAGAGATAAAAAACTGAAAATTCAAGTGCAGACTACATGGTTTATGTCTTGGAAACGGTTCAACGACAATAATATAAATTAAATCAAAATGATGTCAAAAGTACACGAGTTAAACTGCAATGTAATCAAACTGCAACCATGGTATTTCACATGTACGTTACATAGTAATTCCTCAACTATGATCGTAAGTACCTCATAAGTGAACTTGAGCTGAGCGTTTGGCTGTAATTTGACTTTGGACTCACTTGTAAGGTTGACATCAACAATGTGCTTGCCATTGTAACCGATGTCAAATTTCTTGTGTGTCCATATATACACATCTTCTCCATCAACCTCACCGACAATCCCTGCAGTAAGATACCAACAAATGACATCACAATCTACTACAAATAAATTACGTTTATGCTATTTGCTGCGACTGCAATTACATACCTCCCAAAGCATGAAAACAATATTTCGTAACTGTTCAACAAATTTTACTAATACCGGGCAATGAACAGGGCAATACCGGAAATCACACGCGACAAAACTTAGCAGTTAGTATACGTGTGTACTATGCAGTACAATAGAAATGGCATATAACGTAGAGAACATTAAACAGCTGTAAATAAGTTTAAGACTGTCCGAAAACAATATTATACTGATATACTAAAACTTACCAAACACACACCGGTATTGCACGATCTATATTTGTAGCACAAATTTATACAGCAGCCCATATGTGACAGAACATGTATACGTAAGGAATTAGGAAAGACAAACTTACAGATTTCTTATTCACATGCACTCATGCTATTCTAGCTAGTGGTTTCTGCTCACATGCATGAACAGTAAAAAATGCTAATTGCTGAAATTGTCAGCATGACAAATGTCAAACAGTCAACCAAATGCATGACATAGTAGCAATCCTATGTCTTGTATGTTTAGTATTTATTAATAATCATCAATAAATATTAAACAGTGCATTAAAACACCGCTCAGTACACACCCCAGATTGGCAGATCATCGATGTACATTTGGTACCAGTAATGGTTGCGGATTGCATAAAGAAATGCTTGGTATTTGTCATCATTGAGCATAATGCTGCAGTACTCTGTACGAGGACAATCCGCTGTCACAACAACATACAATGCATGCTGACTGTAAACCTGTGCCATATGACTTGGTCATAAGTGTGCTGGGTAATTATCTCCGCCAAGTAAACCCAGTGAATGTAGTGAATGTAGGAGATAATGTGTTAAATTCATCAGATTTTCTGTCATTCTATGTGTGCCTGTGCACAGCAGCATCAGGTAATAATGATGACATCATTCACTGCATCAACAGCAGATTGAGTATTGGCTGTGATGCCACTGGCAGCAACACAGGCATTAGTTATAGCTAAACTATATATTCCATTATAAAACAAAGTTTATTTCAAGTTCAAACTAACAAATTCACACAGAAGTTTAAATTCATTACTATCAACTTACCAGGAAACAACGATGGCTGAAAAGAGTGGGGTGGGGGAAGCGCACATGCAGAGCAGCAGTTTTTTCATACACATTAGCTATTTAGCTACTACAGTAAAGGGTACAACGAAAGAAAAACAGCCTGCACCAATCACCGACGGACAGCGGAGGAATATGCAGTTTTATTTTGGTATTGTGGTACCATCCAGTATCATGATATTTAAGTCATTATCATTAATTCATTTGTCGCACCGCACAACACTACGCTGTATTATTTTTATTCTATGTCCGTTGTCAAGATATGTGTTTACATGGCTACGGCATAGCAACGGTCCATCACCAATGCAAAGTGCTGTTTATTTATCCATTAATTAATTTATCCAGCAAAATGACCACGCAAAACAAATATATAGTATAAATCTGACATTTCTAGATTACAAGTATAATTGAATTAAAGGTCTTATAAATCGATACAAAGAAGCTTTTCTTGTTGGATGATGTTAAAATCATATAATTTGGAATGTCATAAGACACCTAAAAAGTGATCGTAAGATTTTTGTCGTAAAATTGTCATAAGATGTTTTGCGAATTAGCACATTGGCGTACATGTGCAAAATGTCATAACACTGTCATAAGACGTTTTGTGAATCGGGCTCCTGGCTCGTGCAGCATTTTCAAAACTGAAATGTGACTATGCTACTGAAGACATCAACAGCACATTTGCATACAATACCACAAGAATTTGGTATTTACGTCAATGTTCTGATACAGACCTTTATAGTCAATATCAAGACCACTGAAGACAAGCTCGACACCCTGCAGTGCCTCACTCAAAGTCTCGTGGTAGTGACTAATATCCTTCTTCGGTCCTTCACAAAATGGCAGTGAAAAGTACGAGTATGTCTCCTGCCGATTGTGATAAGGACCAACAGTGTTCATCCATAAAACTACTTCTTCGCCGTCATCATACTGCACAGCAAACAACCAGCACTTTCAGTGAGCAAGCAAGAACACAAAATAGAGTAAATCAAAAGCAATGCGATCCTCATCCAATGCTAGTGCTAACACATACTAACCAGGCTGACAGTTAGACATGCATAATAAGCAAAATAATCATGTATCGCAAGTGACAAGTGTTATTTGCACTTTACATGCTATTCATTTTGCTGCTGCATGGGTACGTCAAATTCTCCACCAGTATTTTTTCTCATTTCCTTTACTTGTTAAGGTGTATGGAAGACAAAGCTGACTAACTGTTCTGTGCACTGGTTGGTATTATTATCAGTCGGTTGAAACTCATAATTCTAATACGTTAATTTTGTTTTAGTTGGATCAAGTAGGGTGAAATGATATGAAGCTTTGTGAAGTTTACTAATTTCAGTTCGGGGAAAACAGCTAACACCCGACACCACCCATGAGCTATGTCTTGTGGCAGTCACATGCTGTCAGGCACTGAGCTAGTGACCTGTCTCACACAACTGCCGCTGATACTTTTTAGACCTTCATCATCAACTCAATGTCCCGTAATTAAATTTGACAATTATACGTTCAGATCGGCGATCTAAACATATCAATTTTTACATACATATCTTTCAGATCGCTGACCTGAAAGTAACAATTTTTGTCTAAATTCTCAGATCGACGATCCGAATGCATCACTGTGCATATGCATATGAGCTGCAAAGCATCATCTACCACATGGGATCACAGTGTTACCTGCTGCCCAACACCGGCAAACATGCCCCACCTTAAGCCCAACCAGACAGGCCGGTATTAGATTTACCTATCTTAAAGAGATGGAAGGCTGAATTAACCTTGGTGTTGGTTATATACCAAGATAATTTACCTGTCCACAGTCACCCGTCCAAGTAGTAACCACCTGATAGTGTCCTAAATCGGAATTGAACCACGACCATTCAATCGTAAGTCTGACACCCTACTGTTACACCATTAAGCCGCCCACCATAGATGGTGGACTGGCACTTGTTTAGATCGCTGATCTGCACATATCAATTCTTACACGCTTTTCAGATAGCCGATCTGAAAGTATCAATTTTTGTCCAAGATTCTCAGATCGGCAATCTGAACGTATCATCGTGCAATTAAATTAAGCAAGCAGTATTTGACACTGCAAATTTCATTTTCAGCTGAGAGTAAAAAAAATAATGCACGACAAAGTGCGACGTCGACATAAGTAAATGACGCAATGCTTGACAAAATGCGCAGAAACGATATATGATGACGACTCAAGACGACATACACGACGATGCGCGACAATGCACAACGACGACATAGGCCTACAATGACGTCATGCGAAGACGAACAACAACGGATGACTACGACTGCTACGTGCAGCAGGAAGTTACTATTGTGAATCCAGATCTGCCACCTTACTTATTCTGTCAACTTACAATTTTGACTCAAACAATATGTAAAGTACGGTAATTTCAATAACGTCTGGCGCCCAAAGGCCCCAAATTAATACACAGTTATGCACCGCTTATTTGTCCAGAGGCATGGCTAAGTACGATAGGTAAAAAGCGGATGTCATCCGCATCGACATCCGTCTTTTACCCATTGCCACATCCGCACATCCGCCTTTTACCATCGTCCATTTCTGGTTGTCAACTCAGTTCGCCAAACTGACCATAGCACTGAGCATTCTAATACCGGTATCAGTCAGCCCCCACCAGCCACCACTCCACCCCAACCATAACTTAGAACTTCCCCCCAACCCTACACAAATTTCACCGGAAATCTCACCGGACGAGGCTTCACCAGAAGACCGGATCCGCCCCAGAGTCAAGCGGCATCATCTGCCAATGAAAAGACCCATCTCTGATGCTTGTCTCAGTCGTTCAAAAATCCCCTTGAAGATATTCAGTATTCCGCCGGAGTAATAATAAAATTATTATCACTTATTTATCAGCCATTATCAACCCCAATTCTATTTTTTTCACAAATTCGTAATAGCGTAAGCGTCACGTCACAGATGATCAATAACCACGCCCTCTCTCATGTTTCACTGTAACAATGTGAAATAAACCTACGATATGATTGTGCTCGTCAGCTGCAATTAAAGGTATAAGCAATAAACAATGAAATACAATCCGTAATCTCCACGACATTATTTTCGCCTCCACCGTAACCAAAAGTAAAGAACGGAAAGCAAAATGGCGTCACAATCAGCCACGTAGGTAAATAACGAAGTAATAAGCCCCGCTTGTAATAATTCAGTACCTAGTGGTCTTTGGTAGTTTGTAAATTTTTCTCTTTTAAGCAGTTCATATTGCACTATTAACGAAGACAAATGTTGCTAGTTGGGATGTTATTACCGTTGGTTTTCGTCCATAAAAACAACATCTTGAGTGGAACAAAACTCATGTCTTCACACATGCGAATTTATGGAAAAATTTTACGGTTTCTGAAACTAGATTCTTCCGGGCAGCCGACAGTGAAAATTTGGTAAATAGCTTGCACCGTTTTTGACTGATCCGCCCGTGTGACGGACAGACAGAGAGAAAGAATTGCGATCCCTAAGACGTGCTGAAAGCAGTAGCTGCTTTCGCGCGTAAAAACTCGTCTGATTTCTAGCTGACCGTACTACGGTCCATTGCATTTATAGCACGACGCGTCGTCTGTGTGTTGTGTGCGCGGCAAAATGGTACGTCTCACTAACAATTAACTGTCTGAATTAGAGGTGTACAGTAATTGACTCACCGCCTATGCTACCAATTTAAATCCCCCCTATAACTCCCATTCCTCATAAATAAATGTATGCATTTATTTCCGTGGGCTGCGCGAGTGCGCGGCACCACAAAGTCCGCCTGCCGTTCCTGAATAAGAGGAAAGGCGGAGTTTCATTTCTTGCAGAAATTATCAACAGCGCAAACGGCGCAGTGTTTGTAAACATGGCGTTTTGATACATTTTGGTAGCAATAATATCTTTTTTGCTGTTCTGAAAATGACTGACATCAGCTATGCTCGAAGCATTGAGCTTCCTACTGATCAGATATTTAGAAATTTTACGTGTGCGAAATGGTTTGCTTTAGATATAGGTGAGACGTACTAGCTGAAGTAGAGTGTCGTTTTCACTTTCAGTTAGAATATCCGTTTCCAAACGTATGCGTAATTTAGTCAGTTTTGCTCTTTAGCATATTATATTTGCACTGATTGGTAGTCGCAGATTAATATATTGTATATTTTTGCACTGAATTTTAAATGTAGGAACTAGGATATGCGACGGTTTCAGTTAATTTGTGTGAAGGTGGGTCATTAGCAAAGCTTGCATACTACTCCACTGTGCCAAAGAAAAGGCCCTGTGTTGTTGAAGCTGACACCGTGAGTACCATTTTTATCTGGAGTGATGAATTTAAACATTTGTATGTGTGTGTATATATATATATATATATATATATATATATATATATATATATATAT
>Ga0056128_1003492_pt1 | contig 19305 bp, 13 predicted proteins | sample WorMetLIZISLAND2_FD_71113 | JGI IMG/M metagenome (GOLD analysis project Ga0056128, IMG submission 71113) | Marine gutless worms symbiont microbial communities from Max Planck institute for Marine Microbiology, Germany - Olavius geniculatus... ... | reverse complement strand
CAGCCTGCAGACACAGGCTGGCGCAGCGGCCGGCTAGGCAACCCCAGTCAGCTGTACCAAGGTCCCCACCTTCTGTAACCCATGTAAATGAGTTACTACTCATTTTACCGTCCCACGGAGCGTAGAAGGCTGAGTCGACTTAGCCGGCAGGCTTCGCACCGAGACGGTTTACCTGCCCGCAGGCAGTCACCCATCGCAGTACTAACCGGGTCCGGCGTAGAGTAACTTCGTTTCAGCCGAAACGCGTTACGAACTACACCACGCCACCAACCAAGCAGTAAAGTGTGGTTTTAATCCAACGCAGTGCACGCAAGTAAAGTACTCTACGGAGGCAGCTGACGCCAGTGACACACAAAGGCGTCATTTAGTGGAACTGGAGGGGTCTACGGACTCCCAAGGATTTACGATTTTAGTTTTTTCCTCTGTAAATCGTACCTTTGAAACAGTGTTACTGCTGCAGAAACAATAAGTTACGTAGACCTAGACTCCAAGGATCACCGAGACCGCTCCCCAACGATTTACAGAGATGACGCCAATGTTGACGCAACGGCCAAAACGCAAGGACAGATTGAAGAGGTATCTATTCCTGCGTTGCATCCGTTGCGTTTGTTGCGTGCGCTGTGTTGGGTGCGTTGTGTTAGATAAAAACCAGCTGATGCTCTGATGACGTGTAAAACTAAAAGCGACCACAGACTAAACTTTCACCAAAATACGAATACAAGGTACAGTTACTATCAACTATTGGTAACGAATTCAGACAATGATTCAGAATCAATAAAAGAATCCAAATCGCCACAAAAATCCATTCACTTCTTTGCAAAAAACCCATCAAAATCCCCCATTTATATTTTTTGGAGTAATCTAGCTGACAAATTGACAATAACTGGCTTATTTGCTTTGGCTAAAGTAAAATCATAAAATGTTGCCAAAAGTTTGGCGCATTTTCCCGTGCAATTTTTGGCTCAATTTTTCGATCACTGGAACGATAGCGATGGGGAAAATGCATAAAACCTGTATACGAGCGTTTCCCCAGTCCGCGACAAGAATGTTGCCCGCTCTATCAACAGCGACACCTGTCGGACCGTTGAACTGTCCGTTGCCTTCTCCGTACGAACCGAAAATGAACCGCAACTGACCATCGTCCACTCCGAACACCTGTACACACGGTACAGATAACAACATCGTTGTACTCTTTATATTTCAAGTTTTAAACCAAAATACAATGACGAAATTTGCCCATCTTAGTATAAATAGATTTTGCATTAACGTATTGACTTTTCTGACACATGTATAGTGTACCGGTAATCAACAAGAAATTTGAGCTAATGTCACGAGACGCGCGAAAGCCTAGAGCAGTTCCGGTTCAGTAGTTTAGCTGAAAATTGTTCACGCTAAGTTAATATACAAATACCAAATTCTCTTTCTGGATCGCATAACGATAGTTCCCTGGCGCTACCTTCTGAATGACATAGACTTGTGTCGCAGCCCGAAATTGCCAAAAAATCCATAAAAACCCCCTATTTTGGCGTTCAAGGTCATTCAAGGTCATCGAATTCGGCGCCAATTGAGAGCCAGTGTACTACTTCCCATTAGTGATTAATACTAACCTAGGCCCTATCTCGCACCATTACTAAGGCCTATCTTCTCATGGGGACTATTTGGTGTGTCAACTTGTTTTTATGAGCTGTTGCGTAATATTACGTGACATATGTCACATATAATGATACAGAAAATGCCTTTCCGTCACTATTCTTCGCCGTCTGCTACCAGAGACACAGTTTTTAGGCCTAATACAGTTGACAACTCAGCCTGGCCATCCCTCCTTGGGTAGGCGCAAAGAGTAGCAGCGAAAGCTGGTACGTAAACAGGCACACCGCGCGATGCACTAGGCTCGTATCCGTGGTCTCGCAGTGTAAAAACTGGTGTCTGGCAGAGGGCCTTAAGAAACGGAGATCAGCGCCGCTCTATAGGTCTTATGGCTCGGGAAGGACTTGACGTTTTATGTTTACGTTATAAAGATAGTCTGTGTGCGTAGTCGACCTTGACTGTATGATTGTGAAAGTCGGTGACGACGATGGCGGGTGATTTTTCAGCAGTGAGCCGTGCCGGTATGAAGGCGCAGAACTGAGGACCTGACAGATGATTGACATGACTGATGCCACGAGTGCCTATCCTACTGACCAGACGACCCTCCGCCGTGTACACCACGATACTGCAGCCCTTGTTAACCACCACGATAACGATAATTTTATCGGTATGCTCTCAAACCGTGCAAAAATACAAATATAAAAACAAATCAAAATACAAATTCGAAATTCAGTAGAAAAAATAAATTATAACAATAAACTAAAACTAAATAAATCAGCAAATGACAAAACATCGAACATTACTTAATAAATTATGTTTTGAAGAATTACTCATATTTGCACTGTTGTAATGCACACTTTTGCTGTTTCGCAAAGAGCAACCCAGTGTCTTATAGTGTTTTGACAAACAGCAAAAAACCGTGTGTAGGCGATGTTGAGGGCTGCAAATTTTACTGAAAAGACAGGTGGCTAAACTACCCGTGTATTTTTCTCAACTGTTCAAGTTCAACTAAACTGTAAACAACTCTCCCATAAATGCAGAATTATATGCGCGTTTGAGGACAGCATCAGGTCTATATGACTGTCCCACACATTTACATCAGTTCCCTACGCTGGCATAGCATACAGTAAGCGTGCCACGACAATACCATGCAAAGAAGATAGTGTGTAATTTCTCATGCGGAGAAATACCTTGTTGTCAACGAGCGCCACTCGACCGAGTCCATCAGACTCTACACTGACGCCCTTTGGTCCTACCAACTTTGCGCCGTTCAGCCGTGACAAGTACCGACCCTCAGCGCTAATCAGTCACAGGCAATCAATCAGTAATGGGGTGTTTACACGATCCAGCAAACGTCCAGCAAACTTCCCGCAAATGTATTCAAAATACACGTGCTAATGCTGGACGTTTGCTGAAAGTTTTCTGGAAGTTTGCTGGATGTTTGCTGGACGTTTGCTGGACGTTTGTTAGAAGTTTGCGAGACGTTTGCTGGATCGTGTAAACACCCTATAAGGTTTATTCAGACAGCACAAATGACAAGCAACTAAGCTATATCTTAACTAAAAAATAACTTAGCTATCTTAACTAAGCTAACAAACTGACCAACAAACACAAGACAAAGTGTAAACAATCAGTGAAAGAATTAACAAATGCTGATGATATAATGTGACGCGAGTTTCCTTGAAAGCTGAAGCTTGCTACGGAGACTGAAAAGCACAAAATGCTAAAGAGGCCAAAATATGGGAAGAACAAACGGTGATGTGACTTTGAGGCCGAGAACGAGACCGAGACAAACAATGCGAAACCGAGAACGAGACCAACATTAATATGAGAACCAGAACAAAACTAGAAGGCTTAGAAGCTAAAGAGCTTTTCTGCAATTTCGGCAGTGAGGATAGATAGCTGTCTGAACACTCTTAATAAAATGTTTCACCGGTGCCAGAACAACAGTAATATTTCGATAGTCTGCGTTCTGACCATAGTCATCAGTGATGACAGCTTGTATTGCACGAGGGAACACGGCCCACTGTCATAGATCCGCTACTTTTCTTTGACGCCCGACCTTTATCTAGAACAACGCCATTGCCTGACCACTTTCGAACATTGGATCCCTGTGGATTTATAGGCGCACGCCACGTAGGTTTCTATCAACATGTTTTATTACCTGCTGCACGTATTAAAACACACCTGAAAACGTTCAGTGAACCGTTCTCGTAGTCGGCGACCAGGTAGCTGCCCAACGACGTCACGGCGATACCTGTAGGACGCATCAGCTGACCGGGCAGGTGGCCTTTCCGGCCGAACCGAAACCGAAACTCGCCTGTCACCGCGCTAAACGCCTACGGTAAATAAGCAACTGGTATTCAACCGTTCAACGAGATCGTGATATACCACATTAATGCTAAAGTTTAGTTTCTATCTAAGTAAGGCAAAGCAACTGTGCACTTTTTTGACGAAAACAATGCAATCATATCACGGAAATGTTAACGTTTTTGACATTCTTTACAACGACTAAAATTATCTTTGAGTAAGGCATAGACTAAAACAGTAAATAATCAGTGAATATGTAATTTAATTAAATTACGAAAATCGTTCAATAAATAAGTTTCATAACAGCGTCATTATGTTAGTTTTTCAAGTATAATATAGCTTTATCAAGTAGTTTGTTGACGTTTCGGCCGTCAGGGCTGCCTTTTGTGGAACGACTGCTCACGATGAAGCCAGCCAGCGGCAGTTGACAAATGTCAGCACTGAAAAAAAACTATAGTCAATATAAATGTAACTTGATAGAAATATACAGTAAAATGCACTCGGTGCTGGTGATTTACTGTCAGCAGTTTTAGAGTTTGTTTGTACACGGGCGAACGAGCAACACGGAAGTAACCTGGACGCATGCGCTGTTGCTGTCTGCGACCAACACGAAACAAGCGTCACTGTAGCAGACACCCTGAGGGTTGACGAATTCACCTCGCTCACGGCCTTGCCTGCCCACCTTCAGCACCAGAGCTGATCCAGAGCCAACCGGATGCATCATTGAAACTTCCAGGTCCATTGCTTGGACGTCTTTGCCTGTTCTAGTTTCTTGAGTATATGCTGGATTTGCAAAGTTTATTGCGCGGACTTCCTTGGTGGTCCTGGCTTCAGTTTTCCATGCTGAAACCACCACATCCATCGCAGAGACTTCACCGGCTGTTCTCGCTTCTTTACTAATATTGGGACACTCCATGTCTATTATAGCGACTTCAGTGCTTGTCGTCACTTTGTTATTTGCTGTAAGACCTGCAAATTCCGCTGACCGAACTTTGACTTCTTTGCCTGTCCTATACCCACTGTTATATCCGGAACCCTGCGCATCCATTACACGAACTTCCCCAGATGTCCTGACTTTGCTGCTATTTACGGGATCCGCCAGGCTGGCCGCAGTCCTGAGTACTTCCGGCGGCAAAGCGTTCTCCACGTCCTTTTCGGTGACGTCCATTGCCGAGGACATCATCCTAGAAGTGGAGCGGGTGACTCGTCTGATGGGAGACGGTATCCGCGACGCTTGCGATGACCCGATAGCAACCGTCTCGACGGAGTTCTTCCCCCGGCGTCGAACGACTCCTGCCGGTGTGGCGCCCGACGACTGCTGGGGCAGGGTGAGAACGGAACACCGCGGCAAGGTTGATGTGTTGGTGGTGGTGGGAGGTTCTCTCGATGCCGAGGGGCGAAGTCGCGACTGGAGGCAGGACCGGTTGCTGGGAGGACTGGACGCGGGGCGCTTCGTGCCGACGGCGGGCACCTGTCCGGGCGTTGCCTGGACAACCAAAGGCGCCTTATCTGGAGCTCTTTGTCGCCGGGCGGTCACCAGTTTTGATCTGCGCGCATTGGGGGCTAAGACGGGCACTCGGCGCGTGGCCTGCACCACCGGCGGAGTTTTCTGACCAGCCGCCGACGGTCTTGCGGCATTTGAAGTACAATTGCCTTGACCTTGACCATGTTCTCGACTTGATTGATTACGCTCGCGCCGAACCCTCAACTTATTTCTACCGGGAGCAGGTGCGGGGGCGGTGACACAGACGACAGCGTAGGGTGATCCGTGAACATGCTGGCCGTGTAGGCGTATGTGGAGCTGGTACCGGCCCGGGGTTGGGATGACGTACGTCAGCTTGTACTGTCCCTCGATGTCGTCGGCTGAGTGAAGAAACTCCGGAAAGCAGACCACATCAAGCTCATAGTCACAGGGAATACCGACGTTTTGCCCATCTTCTTCTGACACACCTGCACAGACAGTAATATCAACCTAATCTGTTTAGGATATTCTACTACGTAAACTTTACATAAACATCATACGTGTTTTTGGCTTTGATGATTGGGTGAAGAGAAGGTTATTTGACGTGTTAAATACTGTGTGACAATTAAAACATTCCCATTTGAATAAAACAGAATATAACAAAATACCAAAAATCCACAGTAATAGCTCAAAGAATTAATTTGTGCAAAGCTCACGTGTCGTGCGACAGCATCGGTACTGCCACCACGAAAATCAAATCAAAACTCAAACGGTTAAAATCTTACGCCCCCACTTACAAAAGCATTTTAAAATTTGTCTTAAAGTTGCTTTAAGTTTTGTCACAAAATTGGCACGGCAAGATCTGTCTTCATAAGACGTTTAGTAAATCGGGCAGCATGAGGAACACGGCAAACGCACCGTTGACGGCGGTGACTCTGGTTGAGAATGCCGTGTGTCCGACACTGACCAACCGTCCAGTGGCTGAGTCACGAGTGGTCAGTCTGATGACCGTCGGCTGCAGTGCAGTACACCGCGACAGTCCTTTACCTTGCGCTACAGCCGTCACTGTTTGCCCTCCCACAGACCCTCTGCTAGTACCAGTACTAGGTCCACTCACGTCACCCATCGTGCGCAGATACCTAAATCAAACAACGACGTCTGCATGTAAAGGCGCATACAAAGCGACGCAACTGAACTGAACTGAACTGACACGGTTTAGTTCTTGACGAACTGACTAACGAACTGACGAACTGACGAACGAGCAGGGCGACATTTAACCGACGGCGTTAAACGGTGCCTACTGTAATGCATTACTGCTTAAGCATCGGTCAGTTCGTCAAAAACCAAACCCTGTCGGTTTAGTTCAGTTTAGTTACGTCGCTCTGTACGCGCCTCAAGTGAGTTCAAGTTTTGATGAGGTCAAAGACCATAAAAGTCTTAGACAAAACTGGTCTAAGACTATAAAAGTCTCAGCGAAACTTGACCTCACGCAATGTAATAACAGCACTAGTTTAGTTTCTGTTGTAATTCGTGTCATGTTAAACGAAAACAAAATTCATAGGCATACTTCCAGATATTCAGCGATGATGATGATGATGACGATGATTAGGGCATACATTTATGAAGAGTCAATGTGACAACACTGTTCTGCGGTCTGTCGCTGGCAGAACAAGTATGTCTTCAGCCGGCGTCTGAATTTGTTGCAGCTAAGTAGTTGAGATAACAGTCTGTTCAACACATGTGGTACTGCGACAGAAAAACTGTCGCACTGGCGAAACTTCAAAATGGTAGCGAAAATCAATCAAATACGAAAAACAGAAATAATCTTGTACAGCTGTACCTTGCTAAACCAGTTAGAGTTGAGTTGTCGAAGGCAAACGAAACCTGCTGCGAGCCTGTAGTGATCGGAAGTTCTGGTGTCTTCAGTTCTTTTAAGCGAGCCAGTTTCTCCGTCATCTCTTTGCGCACTAGCAGCACCTATTTTTGTCAGAAAAAACGCTGAAACTCACAGAACAGTCCTTTGTGTTCAAAGAAAGTGTTTTCTTTTTTTGGAAGAGGGGAGAGAAAAAAAGACTTCTAGCCATTTAGCTTATTATGGCTATAGGCCTAATAATTACTGCCGTTTACGGCTCAGAATAATCTAGTCAATTCTTGAACCTGGTTTCCACCCAAAGAAACAAATGGGCATACTTTTTTGACGGAGATGACACAGGGAAAGTACACAAGCGAGTACGTAATGAACGCAATGAATTTTTCGAAATTTATCAAGTCGAAGTGATGAAAAAACTGTAAAAGGTAGAAATATAGGAGACCTACAAAAGTCTTCATTCGTTTTCAAACCATTCAAGCCACATAAACCAGTTTAATCGAATCGACGCAGAAAAGGGATAATTCAGAATAAATAACGCAGGCATAAGGTCATTCAAGGTTACGTATTTAAGATGACTGGAAAGCCGACAGTAGGCCTATTATGCCAGCCTATTTCCTTTCAAATTGATGAAATAAGCTCCCAGAGACGATTTTTTTTAATTCCTAGAAGTTTTGGAAATTAGACGGGCCCTGAAATTCAAAACCGTATTTACGCACTTTACCTCGGTTTCAGTGCCATGTTTCAGCGCACTGCGTGTCAGCTGGCAGCAGTTTGTGACGTCAAGCAGCTGGTTCTCGAGACAGTCTGCTTGGCGCGCAAGAGTCGTCTGCTGGTCGGCGTGATACTTCTCCAGCTCGGTCAGCAATGTATCCTTCCGCTTCCGAACAACTTCCACCAGACTGTCGAACGCCGCTGTTATCTGTCCCGCAATTTCGCTACAAAACCATCAGACAAGCAGAAACAAGTGATCGAAGTCATTCGATAAGAGGCGAATTCGTTGGTCGCAGTACGCCTAATCGGTGCTGTCCCTGGTAAATCTTAAGTAGAACTGAGTGCAATTTTTGGTTGTAGGGTTTAACCCCCCAATTATCCCCTTATACTTGGGGTCAGGGACATTCAACACAATAATTCACTTAACTCCACACGCGTAGGCCTACCTGCTGAATGACATCTAAAGCTGTCGAATGGTTTAACCAATTGAGGTGCACCAAGGGCCTACAGACAGACAGACCGCGCTACGGAAAAATTTGTAGAAATAGGGGCAATAGCGGTTCAGCGTAAAGGGGCCAAAAATAGCACGCACTGCAAGAAAACTACAATTCGGTTGATAATGACATTCCAAGGTCAAATCATCGTAATGCATAGAAAACCTGTAGCCAGAGCGCACGTCGTCGGCAAGTTGTCGTACATTCACCAGGTGTCGCTGCAGTGTGTCGAGGTGATCGTCAGCACCTGCCAATACCGAGGAGAGCATCTCTCGCTGACTGTCCATAGCTTCACGCAGTGCTACCGTCGCATGCGACCAATGCTCCCACTCAGTGCATACCTACACGCAGGCATTTCGCGTCTATCATCAGGTGGAGTTCACACTTTTATTCCACTAGAGTACATTGTAATTCAGTTATTATTTCTTACGCCAAGTAGACAGCACGTATAGAAAGTAAAAGTAAAGCGACTAAAGCTCGCAAACCTCCTACGAAAATTTTCTGCCCCGTTGCGCATATTTTACGTTCCATCTCTCGAAGAATACGAAATGCCATCAAAATCTAGGCTAATCACTTCCTTTTGGCCATGCCTACAGTGCCCACTCTCTAGTCTATTCAACAAATTTTACAAAAATTGACAAAATTTCGAGTTATCTTACATACACGCATCGGAAAACACTGTCATATTTTGGCTACTTAGGCCTATTGCTTGCGATAACGTAGTAGCAAGCAGAGCAAACTTCCTAAACATTCACTGCACGTTTAACGTTAAATTTTCCAATAAAACTCAGCCGGTACTGAAATTCGTCACACACTGACAGATAATGAAATTAACTTTCTGAAATATCTACGCAATTGTTTTCCGTAATTTCTTTACAGAAAGCAAAGCGGTTGTGGCAGGACAGAAAATTTTAGCAGCGGGAAATTTTAACATGTGGCATTAGTTTCTGCTTGTCAGAAAATTTTTTTTCAAAAATAAACTTTGCGGCTGAAAACGCCGCATTTTAGGAACATTTACGTGCAAAATTAACATTCTGACTACCCATGTTGAAAACTTGCAGTGGTCTGTGAAAAAAATTGCAACTTCCTAAAACCAGACGCTAATACCCCATTTATACGATCAAGAAATCATCAAGCAAACATCGAGCAATTAGAGCACACGTCATGCACGTGTATTTTGAATGCTTTTGCTGGATGTTTGCTCGATGATTGCTCAATGTCTCCTTGATCGTGTAAACGGGGTATGACAGAACGCAGAACGCGGTACCTCACAGATGGCTGTTTCGCAGTCGGAGCAGTAGAACGCCAGCGTTCGTCCGTCATGACTGGCGCACCTCAAGCCTCCTCCACTCTCCAGACATCCGTCGCCGGCGCCACCGCCAACACGTGTTTCTCGGGTCTCGGTGACGTCACTGAATGACATCACGCGATGCGGGATGGAGGGGGCGGAGCTAGCGTGTGTTGGGATGCACGAATCACAGACGAGAACGTCGCAGTCGCTGCAGCGAGACAGCGCTAGCGCCTGCACGCATATGCGCGCACACACACCTGATATTACGTCATCAGGCTACGTCTGCATATCCGCGGTAAATAAAAACAGCGTGACAACGTGACGCTGAAAAAAAACTCAACGGAAAAAATATATCTTTTGCATGTCATTTACCGGACACACTGAAAGCGATCGCGATAAACATAATCTTAGCGACGTGCCATTTAAATGCATTGGCTGTTAACGAAACCCGACATCCGTCTGACTTTAAGGTGTATTCATCAAAGAAAGAGAAATAAACAAACTTAAATTAAATTAACTAAAACGAAAGCCGCGTCATTTCATTTCGGTTTATTTTATTTCGTTTCGTATCATCTCAGTTCAGTTCAGTTCTGTGGTTTTGTACATTACTTTTGATTCCACTCTCGCTTGCTGAAAGCGCCGTCAATGGGGCAAGCTCCTTCGCAGTAGCATTTCAATTCATACGGGAAATCTTATCACGATTACACCCGTATAAGCAGCGTTGTATACGGTTGCACGCAGGAAAAAGTCAGCGCTGCCGCCTATTATGTGTGAAAAACGAAAATTCTTAGCAGAAAGGAAGTAAGCACACGGCGCCAGCATAAACATTAAATACGCTGTAATGCAATTTGCACGGCGAAGCACACATCACCCACCTTCTCACACCAGGCGCACAGCGTCAGTTTGTCGATGGCGTTCATGAGACTGATGATGAACGCGTTGTCCTGTAGACCGGCGACTGCGTCATCACGAGGTAAGATTGAAGGACGCCGACACACAGGACAAGTCGCCGATAGACTCTCCGCCGGAATGTAGTCCCTGTAGCACAGAATGTTGACCAGCAATAAAAAGTAATAACAGTAAAAACGGAAAAGTGGCTTAAGTCCAAATTCCAAAATGGACCTAATTGACTGGACTAGTGGACTACAGTAGGCCTAACTATTTATCCGTTGTAGCTTGTAGCCTGCCCTTCGGTTATGCTAGTATTGTTACCATACTTTTAAAGGATACATCCAACAACGTAAAAATTTGTTTGTGTGCAATTTTATTTTTACAACAACGCTCATTGTAACGTACGCCACGGTACATGATTGTAAAATATCAAGTTTTTACGTAGATAATGCGAGTTAACTACGACAATATCGCATTCGGACAAAGTTGTTGGGCAGTTGAGTTTCTATTAATCGCGTTTAATCTTTGTGAGCTCAAGCGGCTCAAACAAGGCGATTATTTTCGCACAGCAACTAAGTTCAAAACGTCGGCTTGAGCGAAAACTGCAGTATTTCGTATTGCTGCGAATTTGCAATTGCACATTTTTGCTGGGATTTCAAGTCAAATCTTTCTTTCACTGCGGCGGGAACCCCGTCTAACACAACGTGGCATTAGAGACCGCAAGCGTACCTGCCAAATGGCACGTTAGTTTGTCTAACGGTTCAAGCGGAGTGCACGAATGTGACAGACAGACGACAGACCACGCCACGAAGAAATGTGTAAAAATAGGCGGAATCGATTGCGCTGATAATATAGCCGGATGCTTACCGGAGACAAGCCTCGCAGAATGTGTGGAGACACGGCAGGAGTTTGGGTGCTCTGTAGCGATTGAGACACAGCGGACAAGTAAGTAAGCGACGATGAAGCTGTTTGGTGACTGGGATGCTGAGTGCCAGCTTACACACGTTCTCTGACGTCATCGCTACTTACAGCTGCTGAAACAACACAGAAAACGGCCATTATAAAGTGAGACAAACATGCAATAATGTTGTCTTGTGCCGACGTATGCGGTCGTCCGTTCAGCTATAACACCGCGCCTAGTGTGCAGACGATCGTGTTTTAATAAACTGTTAAAACAACAGAATGGGTGTACACTGTACTGCTAAAAAGTTTATCGCGGAATTTCCCAGCAAGCCATGGCACACAGTTAGGCTGTTGTAACTATTGTTTGCGTTAGCAGATTTAACTGAAATCTGGCACTTTCATTGCTAATAGATGATACATTGTTGACGTAGAACTTTACTGGAATCAAATGTTGTTTGTTGGAGTTACGCAAACAAAGGCGTCTACTTACGCAACGCCATATTGGTAACAAAGATATTTTGTTATCGATATTCAACATAATATCTCCGCTAAAAATAATCTTTTCAACGAAATTTAGTGATCGCTTCAGCAGTTTATTGAAAAATAAATGTACAAAATTTTATTCAGATTTGTTTAGATTTGACATTTGTATTATACATGTCTAGTGGTTTACTATTTTTCCGGACACAGTGTAAAACAAATATTTTGTTATTTTTAAGTACGTAAATAAATTTTTTCAAAATCAGGCTTAGTGCACACTGTCAGCCAATGGTCGAATCTGAGGCACTTTTCTGAGTCGATCGCTAGTTTCCGTTTCCGACGTCCGATTATCTTAACCTTTTTTGTTTCAAGCTGAAAATTGGCGCGTTTACGCTATTTCTGCTGACGGAATTTTCACACTTAGCCCAATTTTGGTGTTTACGGTTTGTAGCTTTCGAGATAAAATCACGACAGGTGGACGGATGGATGTCCATAAAACATAACGCAGGCTGCTAAGACGATTGCATAAAAAGTACGCCGCCAATTCATTGTTGTAACTTTTGTAACTTTATCTATTACCGGGGTACCGATCGATTTCGAAATTCTTTATTGTTGCCACCAAAGTTGCATTCAGATACTTCGTTTTTGGACGCGTTGTATATATATATGCCTGCAGTTTGTCCTTGAATCAAGATCGAATCAGGCGTCGTGTGACAAACGACAGAAACTGCCTGAGGATTATGACGAAGCAAAGCAAATGCATCAAGCCAGTTTTTAGTGAGCCGCGTATAGTTGTAATTATACAGACGAGCGACTACAATTTATGTACGGCACTTTGTGGACGTCACTTCGCCTTGAGTGGCCTTTTGCATAAGACGGCGCTTACACGACACACGTGTGACAAGAGGCCCAGCTGTCACTAGGGAAGACGCGCTACAGCCTATACAGTTTCTGCTGCAGTAATGACCTTTAAGGTCATCCAAGGTGAATGATTTTTATCATTTGAAAGGGCCTATGCCACTTCCAATTAATGAATAACAGTAACCTTGGCCCTATCTCTCACCGTTTTCGAAATATGGTCAGTTTGCAGTTGAAAACGCACACTTTAACCCCCTCTATTTAACTTCAAATTTAAAAATGTTTTTTTAAAACTGCATTTTCCAAATTTTGTACGCAAAGTACAAATGTTCAAAATGTTTGCCACGTTTTTTATGTTTTTAACGTTTTTTATTTTTTCCATAAACTACAAAAAAACTAATTACTCGTGTAAAAAGTTTTCCTTTAAAACCTACCCAAGAGTCGCAGTACATCCGTTACAGACAGACGGACAAACAGACGGACAAACGATAACCCGTGTCATAGAAGCCATAGATGTAAAGGTTTTTACGTTTTTTAAAATTTTTTTGCTAAGTTTTTCACGTTTTAAGCGTTTTTAAAAATATTTTTTCCAACGTTTCTTATTTTAAAAAACGTGCAGTAAAAGTCCTATTAAGAAGTTTGAGAAGCACTTTTAAAACCGCAAAAACGAATTAATAAGTCATAGTGATAATAGTTTACTTAATTAGTTCAACTATATTAAATAAAAAGATTTTGTGTAGTATATTTGGTTACTTTAGTGCCATGATTTTATGACTACACGACTGAATTGAAATTAAATAAAGTTCTTTTTATCTAGACTACAGTTTTAGATATACAGCATCTACAGCATTAGGCAAGAGGTAAAATAAATTATGGTCAACGTTTTTTATTCAACGTTTTAAAAAGTTTTTTTTAAATTTTTGCCTCTTTTACGTTTTTTAACGTTTTTAAATTTTTTAAAACGTTTTTACATCTATGATAAACGCAGCATAGCTGTAGCGCGTCCAAAAAAACCGAAACAAAATAAATTGCATGTGAGTAATTTAAAAGTTAGAACTTTCTTTCACTTTTTTCGTTTATGCATGCAGCGTCTAAAATCTTGCACTGTTTGTTGGTATGACGATAAATCAGTTAACCAAATGTACAGATTTGCAAAGCGCCTCTCAGAGTCGCCTGTTACAAGTAGGCACGACGGAAAGCCCATGACTTACATCGTGAATCTTGATTAAAAACTTTGACTAACGTCACTCACTGTCTTTCAGTTCAAGTGAAAGTTCGTTCCAACTTACTTGAAGTCAGGCTAAAATTGTTATAAGTTCCTGATTTAATTTACTTTTGATTTTATAAAAAGTCGCTGGGCTTATTAGGTTTGGCGTTAGTTTTGTATTGTTCTGGTTTATAATTTTATCGTACATTTAAGCGACGTCTAATGTATACGTAACGAAACATGTGTTACAGTTATAGGGTGCTTACACGATCCAGCAAACCTTCAGCATTAGCACGTGTATTTTGAATACATTTGCTGGAAGTTTGCTGGACGTTTGCTGGATCGTGTAAACACCCCATTAGACTCCCGATAAAGTGATCGAATGGCAATCGAAATCACGAGCAGAGCATACTGCAATAAAAGCCATTGCGTATATTTTTCTTTCGCAGGAAATGAAAGCAGCAATTATTATCCAACTGTACGACTGTGTGAAGAAGACAGAAAACGGACACAACTCATAGTACCTAAAAAATACAAACCCTCGACGAGATTTCCGTTTTTTAGTGTTGCCAGTGCCACCTACCGAATAATTTTGATGTATTTCCATTCCACTAAAACACTATGCAAAGTAAAACAAAATGGATCAGAAAAAAACTGAGATAAAACTCCAACGAGATCGTTCTTTAATTTTTGTTAAGATTATCAGTTTTTCAAGCCCATTTCCATAAAATGTCGCCCAATTATATCTGCAGTTTGTGTTCAACCTTGCTCACAAATAAATAAACCACGACCAATTAAGTAACGATAGCCTCGTTTACACCGGTAATACGATGGCTATACCTGCGTTATAGAATAAGCCGCGACCGTTTCTGTAAGAAAATTCAGCACCGCTGCTCCCCGATAGCGGCAGGCCTACCTAGGTCCTAGAATATAGGCCTAGGCCCTAAGTCAGTGACTAAAATGACACTGCTATCGAAGCATACGACTAAGTATGATTTTCAGGCGCTGACAATCGCCCGCAAGACTTAGGCCTACTCTCGTACATAAATCGCATCGAAGATTACACCCGGCCGGAGAGCAGAAAGAAGAACGAAAAAAGTCCATTAAGCCGTAATACGAAAGACAATGTCATAAATTATGACAATAAACCGACACGAAAAAGCGGCAACATGCCAGAAAAAAGGCCCAGAACGTGACCGCTCACACTGAAGTCAAGTTATCGAACTATAGTTTGCCTGCAGATGTGGGCCTGATGGTGACCTTCGCTTAGTAGTAGACCTAATGGGTGTAACTAATTTTGTCAGTTCAGACGAATGCGGGCTGCAGTAAACAGACTAGGATTAATAATTTACAGCTTACGTATAGCCGGAGATCAAACCTTTAAACAAAGGCCGTTCGACGAAGCAGCCATTACGGAGCTTTGTCGCCGTGGAATATATTTTTCAAGCAATAAAATTATTACGCTTAAAAATTAAAATCGTTCCGACCAGACCGATGTTAAGTAGGCCTAATTTAGGTAGGTTTGCAGCGCCCCGAAATAATCCTTTTCAGGAAATCCAGTGTTTTGTGCTGCTGTTTCCCACCTTCGACTGCTCTGTGACTTATTTCTCTGATCAGCGTGTGCCACGGCTCAACTATTGCTTTCCCTGATTTTTTTGTGGCTTTCTGTCGTCAGGAAATGTCGCAGTTAGGCTCAGTATCAGAGAACCCTGGCTTCTTCATTTTTTGGCCCAGAATTGGTCTAATTCCACACACTCACTGTCTACAGCAATCTAATAGAGAGTGCCACTTAAATGTTGTACAAGACATTTACGTAGCTAGGCCCTCTATCAGTGCGCCTAGTCGCAATTTTATCCTGCGGAAAAAAAATCATTTTTCCAACAAAGCATCAGCGCAAAACAGACTAACGAAATTTATGTATCTATATGCGGAATAGCACGGTCGAGATAAATGATTATATTGATAGGCCGGATCGACTAACTAATTAAAAACTTATGACACACAGTGGCGTAGCCAGAAATCTCAATTGGGGGGCTCGTCCCCTTCTTTTTTCCCATTCCTTTCTCTTTTTTTCCTCGCTTCCGTTAAATGCTTTTAATTAATTTTAACCACTTATGGCACTGAATAGTCTATTTTGTGCTAATGTGCCGTTAAGAAACTACTCACTAACTCACTCCGCTTCCGTTCCCTCCCCTTCTTACCCTTCTCCTCCCTTCCCCCAGTCCTCTCCTTTTCCACTCCCCTCCCTTTCCTTAGAAATAGAACCCCTAAAATCCAGCTAGGAGTTTGGGGGAGCGCTGTGAGCTCCCCAGCGGGGTCTGTGGCGGAGCCGCAGCCGAAGTCGAATTTGGTGCATATTAGTTTGAAAAGTGGCAACGATTTAATTTATTTTCTCGAAAATAAAATGACCAAATTGGCAAATTTCGTGCAGTTTAAACGTATGCTTATGTTTTGTCTGAAAGATTTGGGGGCCTGGGCCCCCTGCCCCCCTCTTGGCTACGCCACTGATGACACACTGGTACAGAGCGCTGGTGACAAGCGGTGCCTTGTGCAAGACGGTCATTGTCAAATGAAATGCAGTTCTAGCGGCATGCAATAGGCGCATGCTGTGCTCGAAGCGATAACCTAACGACTATCAACCTCGCGGCGAGGACACGTGGGCCTAAAGCACAATCATGATTTAAACTTACAGTGTCTTTCACATCCTTTGGTAATAATATTCTTTACGAGTCCGCTTTGTTGCGACCGAAAACATTGAATAAAGGCAAAACGTAGGCTACCAAATTAATCACTAAGTCGAATTAGAACTACTAGTTTACCTCTGCAGCAGTTCGAAATCGAATACGTGTATGAGTAAGTTACTAGCTATGAGCTGAAATTACAGACTGATTACATAAACCTTCTATGATTTCTCAGGTATGTGGTAGTTTGTTCTTTTGCTTTTTTCGAAGCTGCGTTTCACTATAATCATCAATAATTTTCGTCACGCAGACCATCACGCTATAAGCTTATAGCTGCCGTCGAGTTTCAGGTGCAAACAGATTATACAGCAATATATCGCATCGCAATGTTCTGTTCTGTGGTGTCTGGCCGCGCTATGATATTTATGCGCACGGTGCGACAACTAAACAACGTGATGGACCGAACTGACCCGTGCACTGTAAGAGTGTTTCGGCTACAGCAGGCTAGGAGGCTAAGACAGACCACCCGCAAACTAAGTGAATGTGTGACTGAATGAATCGACTTAAAGCGGTCACGCAAGTCGTTCATATGATCGAATTATAAATGATAAATGGCATATCTCCTCATAGGAAACTCATCTAAAAGCTACAGAACGTCATCTGCCATATGAAATCACTCAGCGTACCTGCCACCCGACACATATAACGCGTCCCGCCATAACCTCAGCCAGATAGGACAGTACTCGATTTACTTACTCCGGAGGGATGAAAGGCTGAGTTGAACTTTGTGTTGGTTATATTATACCTATGGTTTACTTGTCCACAGACGATCACCGATGCAAGTATTAAATAAGCGATAGCGATCCGACCGGAAGTCGAACCAGCGACCTTCGCAAGACGCACGTCCAACGTGCTGGATTTGACCACATTCAGAGCATATTTAACAAAAATCTACCTGAATGTCACAGGAAAAAAGAGACTTAACAGGGATAAAAACAGAGATTTGACTCTAAGGGATTGGGGTCTGGAGATGTAGGCCTATGTGAAGCTGCAGAGAACGTTACTTGGAATTAAATCAAACCAGGAAAAGTGGCAAGGAAAGCATTTTTATAAAATCATTAGGTCGATTTTTTTCACTTAAGTTTAGTCCAGGGTTTCTACAAGTTTTTGTAGCAAAATTCCCTGACTTTTCCCTGACTTTTCCAGTCATGGAATGACAATTTCCCTGACATTATCGAAACACAATAACCCTATCGCACAAATGTCATAAATAGTATTAAGTAATGAAACAGTATTAATAGAGCAACACACAAACGACAGACGCCCTGGTCGGCAGGTCAGAAGGCAAAGACCCCCTGAAGCTGAAACACTTCTAGCTTTTAGACGTTCAATGGAAGCCGCAAATTCGCCTGTTTTTTAATATTTGGAGATGCAAAAAATCAAAGTTATCTGAAGTCTTCATGATCCAAAATCATTTTCCCTGACTTTCTCTGACAACACAAATTCCCTGACATTTTCCAGTTTCCCCTGACCTGTAAGATTCGGCAGTTAGGTGTACAGGCTTCTAAATCGTCAGCAGCAAGAGCACATTATGAGATATTAAGTCGGACAATGTGTGCGTATAAATTGTGCCAAATTTATGGTCCCCCCTTTTTTTCTTTAAATTTTTGAACTGCACACGTTGGTTGGACTCTAGCCTTCAATTTTGTTGCATCCACCTTCACGTTCCTCGACTGACGGTTTAATGCTGCCGACGACACTGTAAAGTACGAATTAAAAATTTTCAACGTTCCACCAAAGCACTGATGTCGAAAACTTAGGCCTATATAGGCCGTGGTCACGTGCAAGAAATTCTAGCACAAAAATCATCAGCATGCGCGTGACTTTGCTGAAAATCCTTTTTACTATTTTTTACACTTTTTTTAGTTCACACATAACCGATACCTTAGCTACTAGGATTTCCCGTTCGTGACCATAAGTAGCATCGGTTCACAGATAAACCGGCGTGATAGCGCTGAAATTGTTAACTTATCCCGCGACCATTAACATATAGGCCCTAGGTCTACTGATTAGCGCAAAACACCTCAGCGAAAATTATGATTGATTTTACTTACCACTAATAAAATTAATCCGCAGTCCAGCTATAGCACCGTATGGACGATGTAGTTCTGTCTACTTAACGCATTTACGTCGTATACCACATACATATAGGCCTACTGTAGCGTCGGAAACGTTGTAGCGAGCTACGGCACAGTTGCTTGCGGCTGTTACAATGCAAGCACCGATCGGGGCGCGCAGTATTTATAAAGTGTTCAGATAAAAAACGATGATGTTCTCGTTAGCAGCGAGTGCAGTACTGTTGTTGTTTAGTTTCGCTGTCACTTACCACGAGCGTCGTGTAGGCCTATAGGCCTACCTTCAAGTGTTACATGCTCCGCCGCATTGAAGCATTTTATTGCAGTATAGCTCAGGCTCTTGCAACAGCTGCAGATTACACTGTACCTAGATGCAAAGCAAATTTCTTTAAGTTCTGGTGGGATGAGGAGTGCCAGGTATTCAA
>Ga0056128_1003489_pt1 | contig 19312 bp, 13 predicted proteins | sample WorMetLIZISLAND2_FD_71113 | JGI IMG/M metagenome (GOLD analysis project Ga0056128, IMG submission 71113) | Marine gutless worms symbiont microbial communities from Max Planck institute for Marine Microbiology, Germany - Olavius geniculatus... ... | reverse complement strand
TTTAGATCATGGGAATCAGTTAGAGAATTGATCTGTTGCTTGGAGAGGATGAATTTTGAACATTTGTATTATCAGAAGAAACTGTGCTTTGTGCATAATATGCTGTGTTCAGACAATAGCATTATAGTCACTGTGATGAGATTGTTTATGCAGTCCAATGAATATGTCAAACTGTGTCAATTTGCTGATGTTACTCCACATAGTAATATTTCATCATGTCAACCTGAAATTTATTTCAGCTTGTGTGTAGGCCTAACTGCATGTACTGTATGATGTGTGTTTTTACTGTTTTTAACTGTCTGCATTTTTGCGAAATAAACTCATATATAGCCCTTAATGGGATGCCCATCTCAAAGCTATGGAGCGTCACCTGCCGTATGGGATCACACAGTGTTACCTGCCACCCGACACAGTTGAACGCGCCCCGCATTAACCCCAGCCAGATAAGCCAATACTCGAATTACCTACCCCGGAGGGATGGAAGGTTGAGTTGATCTAGGCAGCTGGTTACATACCGAGATGGTTCACCTGCCCACAGGCAGTCACCCATCGCAGTACTAACTGGGCCCGGCGTACAGTAACTTCGTTGATCGGATCAAATGCGTTACCACTACACTTACTTTCATCTCTCCTGGGTAAGTAAATCAAATAGGCCTACCAACCTGTCTGGCTGCAGTGAAGGCAAGACGCGTTCACTTGTGTCAGGTGGCAGCTAACACTGCGTGATCCCATATGGCAGGTGACGCTCCGTAGCTTTGTGATGAATTTCTTATTAAGAGCTATGCAACTCTTTTACATTTGCCTTTATGAACATCATTTATTAACTCAGCCTGGCCATCCTTCTGTGAATGTGGGCGCAACCGCGCAATGAATACCAGTGAAAGCTCAGGCGTAAAACAGCACACCGAGCTACGCTCTAGCCCCATATCCATGGTCTGGTCTCGCAGTGTAGACCGGTGTCTAGCTGACAGCTAAAGCTAGATCGGCGCCACCGTAACTCAAAGGTCTGCTCTAGCAAAAGTAGAAAGTAGCCTAACAAATAACCATTCAAGTAAAAGCAGAAAGTAATAACTTTTGCTCAGGACAAGTAAAGTAACGAAACAGAACTACTTAGTTACTATAATCAACAGCACTAAAATGCTACTCAGATGAAAACAGTGATAGAATCGGCAATGACTACGGAGACGTGAGGAACATTTTTCACATGCGAGCTCAATACAATCGTTTATGTTTATTAATATTTGTCGATATTTGCCGGCGGTGAATTACCTTCTTGTCCCACTTCGAGATTCTGCCTCCTTTTTCCAGCTAAAAATACAAAAAAGCAACTATCACGTAACTTATGCAGCATACATATATCGTGCCCCTCTCCACTAGCAGCCTAATCAGTTACTCAAAATAAATAGTCCCAAAATGCACCAAAACACTTTATTTTTAGTTTTAAAAAATCTTTAAAACTTCCTTCCAGCCCCAATTCTCCGGTAGGGAGAGGACACCCTTTCCCACGTCTTAAATGTCCACTCCCCTGCATTAGATCCTGGCTATACGCCACTAGACAAGTAAGTATAACGTCACAGTGGGTATGCAAAACGTTACGCGACCGACCTGTTGGACTGTGGAGCGTCGTCCGTCCTCGGTATCGACTCCTGCACTGACCCTGCTTGCCCTACTACGGGATTCCCTACTGGTCCTGCCAACACTGCCCCTACCTGGAGCTGCTGCATCTTCAGGCCCCTCGTCGAACACCTCCTACCAACACATAAGCACATGCAAGTTAGTAAGTAAGTAAGAAAACGTGAATTTGTACAGCGCATAACGTTAAAATTAACCTCTGGTGCGCTGGTCACACTAGTAAAAGCCAAACAACGAACTGTTGTAAAGAACTGTTTAAAGCTGTCAGCATCACACGCCGGTGATATCGGAGTTCATCTGGCAGTGAGTTCCAGACCGTCGGACCAGCGACTGGAAAAGCCCGACGGCCGTACGTGTTGAGTCGACAACGGGGTACGATTAGCCGGTGTCGGTTGGCAGAACGCAGTCAATGCCGAGATGCAACTTCGATGGCTGGGTGATGTGCTCGGTGAGATACCAAGGTGCTTGTCCATGCAGACAACGGTACGTCATGAGGCCGAGCGTGAAGATGACCCCCTCAGGCACATCCATCCAGTGCAGTTTGTCATGCAGGAGTGTCAGACGCTAAGTAATGATAAAGATTAAAGATGGTGTATACCTCTCTATGGGAACCCATGACAGAACTACAGAGCGTCACTTGCCATATGGAAGTGTACAGTGTTACCTGCCACCCAATACAGATGGTCTGCCGGTCTGCAGACACTCACCCATCCAAGTAGTGAGTGACCACTGACCACTTGATAGCAATCTGACCGGGAGTCGAACCCACGACCTCACGATTGTCAGTTCGACACTCTGCCACGTGACCTTGACCTTTGACCTATGACCATGATATTCAGCTATGTGCAGCAGTTCACGAGCTATGGTGTTGACAATTTTTCACCCTATCTAGCACTGCTAAAAAATCTGAAAATCCAGACGTGTGACTTTTGATCTATGACCTTTAGATTCAACAGTGTTCTAAGGAATGACTTGAGGCATGTTTGCACAAACTTTCATCAAGCTACGTGCAGCGGTACATGAGTTATCGTCTTAGCAAAAACACAAAAAAACTTACGACTATAGCGACGATGCTGAGACCAATAAAACAACACTGTCATCGCCACCGCAGACAGTAATAAAGGGAAAAAAGTACATTAAGCCAATAAAACACACAAGCATACAAGTTACTTTAAATAAAGTAATTTATCTACGGCTGCATAATAATTCATTGTTGTGCCTCTTACATCGTGACTTTGGGTGACATTGTCTTTATTTTATCACTTAGGTTTAGTTCAGTTTAGCTAAGTGTTAACTGCCATTATTACGGCGAAATAAAGATGTATATATATCAATGTTGTGTAAGCTCCACTGACGTACATCGTCGGGGTCCGGTACTTCTGGAATCTCGTCCAGGACTGAGGTCCAACCCCGAATGACGGCGGTGGGCGGCGTCAGCATCAGCTGGGCAGTGAACGCCGTCAACAGAGCACTGATTGAATTCACCGCTAGCATGTGCATCATATTGACGATCAGATAGTCCGCCAGACGTATAAAACTACAACAGATAACAACAGTTAAACGTAATAAGGTGTACAGTTCTTCATGGGGACCCATCTTAGAGCTATACATGGAGCGTCACCTGCCATATGAAATCACAGAGGTGCACGCATCCCGCCTTAACCATAACCAAGCAGATCGGTATTCGATGCACCTACCTAGGAGAAATGAAAAGCTTAGTTAAACTTGGTGATTGGTTATATATCGAGATGATTTACCTGTCCAAAGAGAGTCACCCATCCAGGTAGTAATCATCTGATAGCGACGCGACCGGGAGTCGAACCCAGGACCTTTTGATGGTAAGTCTGACACCCAACTGTCAACCACCAAGCCACCTGTGTCGGGTGGCAACAAACACTGTGTGATCCCATATGGCAGGTGACGCTCCATAGCTTTGTAATGGGTTTACCATTAAGCTGGCAAAAAAAACAAATTTGCCAACAATTGCACGACGCTTCATATTATGCTTAATGGGTTATAATTCGTTTAATTCGCAGCCTGGTTTAACCAAAAAGTGACTGACAACATATGTAGACAAGTACAGAAATGCTGCACCACAGCTTGTTATCTAGATGAAAACTAAGCAAAAAGTAACCAAATAAGTCAGTAAGCAAATAAGCAAATTTACAAAGAAGCGCAGATGTTTGCATAAAACCAAATCTTGGGTGCAAAGATTGGGTGCAGCAACATGAAGACCGGAAAGCTAAGCTATAGAAAAACGTTAAGGTGCATACAGAGCGTTGTAAATGAACTGAAATAAACGAAAAATGACATGGTTCTGTTTTCAACGAACTGCAAGCAGTAATGCATTACAGTAGTCACTGGTGACTATGCGACTATACGCACGTACGCGCTTTCTTGCCTATTGGTCAGTTCGTCAGAAACTAAACCGTGTCTGTTCAGTTCAGTCCAGTTTAGTTAAGTCGCTCTGTGTGCACCTATTTTTTGAGTCAATGTTTAGTATAGAAGTTAAGATCTAAAACACTTAGGAGCAGAGTGCAATTATACCAGGTGAGTCGTTTGCATTTGGTGCGTTTGTTGGCTTGCTCTGTGTAGGTCAGTTTGTCAGCCTGACCTTGACCTTGACCTTGGGCAGGTGCCCCTTCTAAACACGCATGCACAAAGGCATTAAATGATTTTACTTTCTGACTCAGACTTTCGCTGAGACCAAGCCCATCTTTAAGGTGGTGACAAAGTGGCAGTGTGCCAAGGGGTCCCGCGCTATGGCAGTGATCGCCGCAACGGACGATGAATCGATGATCAGTCTAAACAATTTTCATCACCTTAGAGATGAATTATTATCACAACTTAAACTCAATTAAAAAATCAAGATTTTTTGCAGGGGGGAGCAGCTAAAATCTAGGGTCCAATTTTTTCGCTCGCTCCGCTCGCGAGATTGAAGGCCTAAAATCACACAAGATACAGGCCTACTTACAGACAGAGGCCTATCCTACAGTTTGTGGTCTAGTGTGGTCACAGTTATTAGGGGTATTAGGTAATGTGGTATTAGGGGTCCCACGGGTAGTTTAGTGCCAAGAGCCCCGCGCTGGCAAAAGGCCGAGACAATTCGCTGAATGAAATCTAAAGCTGAACGCTAAAGTCAATAGTTTTTGTACTAACCGTTCACTCGTATACCCAAAGTTCAACTAAATTTCGTCCGTATGTTATAAGTTTGACCACGATCCGAAGTGGGTAAGAGAGTACGCAATACGAACTTATACCACTCCAGACAGTGGTCTAACCTACTTAGACTGCGATCGAATCGCATAAACCACATCGCAGTTTGCTTTATAACGCACGACTGTGGCCGTACGTTATGAAAACAGCACCAGTGCGAGCTGATAATGAGTGAGTAGGGTTTAACATCCCACCCGACACCGTATAAGTCATTTTAGGGACGGTCTTTGCAGGCGAAATTGCGCACACACATAATAACGAAACAAAAAATTTAACCTTTAAAGAAAGTTTAACCTTTATAAAACACAAAAAAAACACAAAAAAACGTGAACCTAAAATTGTAAGAACTGCTGATTACAAAGTGCATATATATCGATAATGGCAGTTCTAATAATCTTACGTGTTATCCTCCAGACAGTCATCAATCTCATAATGCTGTCTATTGGAGGACAAGGGAATCTGAAACATAGACTTTTGCTGACCTTTTCGCTGAGTGGAAACTTTGGACTTAAACCGAACTTTAGCTCAGCAAATTGGTTTAGTAAAAGTTCAACCCAAAAAAGTGACGTCACCAACTGAGAGACATCTGACCTTGTTCAAGCAATAAATACAATCTTACTTAGTCACTTCAATAGGGACATAGTGTAGTTTGTAACACGAAAGTCTTGAACAAAAAAGCTACTCTATACTAGGCCAGGTGGTTATCGGGATTAATGACTGTCTGTAGGCGCTAGGCAGGTAAACCATGATCTCAGTACATAGCCTAACCGGCACCGCACCGGCGGTGGTCTTGCAATGTAAACTGGTGTCTGGCTAAGAGCCTTAACTTAAGAGTTAAGAAAACGGAGATCAGCACCAACGTATGAGTCTTACGGCTTGAGAAGTATTTTTACCTTTATTTCATGTATTAATTTAGCAGTAGTAGTGATATGCATTCGATACCTGGTGCCTACAGAAAATTCTACGAATACCATGGACCAGGCACAATACAAACAAGACAGTTCGAGACGTTTTAACTTACTGCTTGTTCACCAGTCCCTGAAGTGGTCAGGTCCCATCGCGTAAGATTCTTTGGTCACCTAGCTCATACAGCCCTAGCGGAAGATCACCACCGCGTCATAGTTGCCGCGTTTCGTCCACCCGCTGACTAAAGGAGACCGACCGGACGTCCAAGAACAACTTGGCTCAGAACAGTTGATGAAGACGTCCAACTCCAGAACTTTGGAGTTCACACTGCCTGAAAGAAAGCTAAAGGTAGGGAAACTAGGCGTCAAGTCATCAGTACGGCAACGCTCTGACAAGAGTTCGTCATCAAATAAAGCAGTAGCAGCAGTAGTAGTAATAGTAGCTAGTAGTTGTAGTACCCTGAGCATGAGTGTCCATGGTTTCGTAGTAGTAGTCGTCCGGTGTGAACCCGGCCTCGAGCAGATTGGTCCGACAAGCACTGCGAACGACCTCCCGAACCAGTTCGCGAAATTCCACCAGACGAACTGACACCTACGTCCAAAAAACAACAACTAGTTAAACTACAAACAAAAAAAACGGCTTAAACCTCATCGTTACCTAATACATTTGCCAGCAATCTTGTCCATATCGTTGCCAATTATTGAGCAATTTTCAAAACGGCATCCAAATCAGACAAACGGTTTCAGCAAGGTGCACAAATGTGACAGACGACAGACCACGCTGTAAAAAAATGGGTAGCTATTCGGCCTAAAAACGAGCACAAGCGACTGCAGCATATTGTCGTTCGTTTTCACCTCCTTGATTTTGTCGATCTGAGCGGCCTTGAAGTCGGCCAGCGTATAGGTGATCTTGTTGATATTGTACAGTCCCATGTCCGAGAATCGCCAGCACATGTCACGCACGTTCAACAGTGCCGGACACAGCGACTGCATACACACCATTAAACGTTCACACAACTAATATCTCAGTAATAAGGTAAATAAATAACAAAAAGCCTAGCTATCGCTAGGAAAAGCCAACCGTACCGCTTACGTCCGTAGCCCAGCGTACGACTTCCAGTTACAGAGAGAAAGCAATTTGTCAAGGTGACGCACGCTATGTTAACGGAACGCTGCTGTCGAAAGTTACAATTAACGCTAGCATAATACCCCGTTTACACGATGAAGCAAACATGAAGCAAAAGTATTCAAAATGCACGTGCAAAACGTGTGCTCTAAGTTTGCTACATGTTTGCTTCATCGTGTAAACAAGGTATAACACACGTCGTGCATGGTGACGTTCGGTCGTCTCGCCAGGCGATATAAACAGCTACATTCGCAAATGACACCAGAAATATCGAACGCGGGTTTTGCCATTTTTTTTCACAATAGAGAAAACGTGGTACAGCCTATACAGTTCGTGTTGCAGTACTGTGCTTCAAGATCATCCAAGGTAAATGATTTCTATCTCATCTAAAGGGGCGTATGCAACTTCCTATTAGTGATTAATAATAACCTAGGCCCTATCTCAGCGCTTTTGAGATATGGCCAGTTGTCCATTAAATTTCCTATCTCTTGTCCATTCAACTCCCAATTTAAAAATGTTTTTCTTGCACTACATGACTAAAATTTTGCATTCCCGAGTTTCACACAAATAGCTAATGATTCGTACAAAAAGTTTTCCCCTACATGCTAAAGCTTAGCCATCATACATCCGTCACAAACAAACAGACAGACAGACGGACAGATGGACAGATAACAATCATGCCATTTGATGGCAAGTTGTGTCCAAAATATTTGTACTAAAATTTACAAAATCTGATAATTTGTTTTTAAGTTACAGTGTCGGAAATATCAGCGATGCTTTTTGAGATACAGTGTAAAACGTAAATTTATATAAACCTAGCACTTTAACGAAAGCAATTTTTGGGGTAGGCCTATGTTGTGATATGAAGTGTTCAGATAAACCTGTCCTTAAAGACCTCAGCAAACTTCAGTCAACCACATGTGATATTTTCACTGGTACTGACGGGACAGAGAAAGAAAAGGTTTTCCTCGAGAGCTCTTTTCGCATTCTGAACTTTCTTCGCTCGGACATTGTCCTTCCAGACTTTGAACGCTTTCCACTTGCGAAACGCGTAGAACACCGGCATCTACACAGCAGGTTCACTCGACGAAAACTGACACAGTCAGCCGCCAAACATTCGTCAGGGGTCACTATTTATTACTTAGGCTTACGAGCAGGCACATAGCGAAGAAAAATTTGATTTATAAGTTTCAACACGTTCTACAGTGAATTATGCGAACGTTACGATGCATAATACACAGTAAATAGTACTCGTTACACGGCCGTGATCGACGGCGTGTTCTGCCTGGATGCACGAGATGCTATATCAGTCATCTAGCTTAAGTGGAGTGAGATTATAGACATTTACAGCACTCCAGACATTATAGTGAATAACAGAAGAACCAAGTAGGTCAGGAAATAAGGGTCCGATCAACACCAAAAACCAGGAAACCAAAAAACAGTCAGAAAAAATAACAAAATAAGCTTATGTCACCCAAGCGCAAAGTGCACAGAATAGGCTACGTTTGCCATGATAAACGCGATCGCCAGCATGGAATAAGTTATTAGGCCTATAAAAACATTGCCGTTAACAGCAAACGATAAAATATTAACAACAAACGTTGTCTGACGTCAGCTTTGGTTATGGTTATGGGTGTGGCTCTTCATGAAAACCCATGTCAGAGCTACGAAGCGTCACCTGCCATATGGGATCATACAGTTTTACCTGCCACTCGACAGTCAGCCATAAAATGTATGGTTGCCGGGTGAATGTGCCCTGCGGTAAGCCCAGCCAGACAGGCTGGTACTCGATTTACTTGCACCAGAGAAATAAAACGCTCAGTTGACCTTGGTGACTGGTTATATGCCGAGATGGTTTAACTGTCAGCAAACAGTCACCCATCCAAGTAGCAATTAACCACTTGATAGCGACCCGACCGGGATTCAAACCAACGAACTCCTGCTCACAAATTCAAAGTACTAACTATTACACCACGAAGAGGAAGAGTGAATATTACTTTGATGAGAGTATGGAAGAAGGTCAGCTCCTGTTCCCAGTCGCTGAGTTTGATGCACTCTGTGTCGTCATCGGAACGAAAGCGTGAAATACCTCGCATGCTAAGTGTGCAATAGTCCTGCTTGTTAGCACGCTCGTACTCACAGACCCTACGATCAAACCAGGTAGATTTAGGCATATTCAGCCAAACAAGGGTCTCCACAAAAGCGGACCTAACAGCCCAGAAAGTGTCAAACAGCAGCGCGATCTTTCCTGGCTCATGAGGGCCTCTTTTTGTATGTTGTGAACTTGAGATATTTCAAAAGTTCACTTGATACAGCACGACATAAGGGGCTTTGTAGGTCGTATTGCAAAATCTGAACATTACGACGTTACTTAGTTACGAACAGAATTTGTATGTGAGGGCCCTTACATTCTTTTACCGAACAGAGCCTAATCTGGCAGCGTCAATCAATAAGTCAATATATACATCAATCAATCGTATTTTATTAGATTTACAGCAACGCAGCTTAAAATAATCCGCTATACATTTACACTAAAATTAAAAACGGCAACTGCATTAAAATATTAACGGTTAGCAGTTCCGTTCGGTTCAGTTCGTTCACTTTGTACAGTCCATGCAATGCAACTGAACTGGCATTTTATTTTAGCTCATTTCTGCCGCTTCGTACTGTGCATGTCTTAAATTTTGTCACAGATGGTAAATTGTTCTAACTTGAGGTTGTAGTAGTGGTATCGAACGCTGGACTTGTGTACGGCTGGAGTCAAGTAGAGACAACCGAGATGCTTGTGCTCTTTGATCACCACGATCACTTTGAACATGTTTGTCATACCAAAGAACTGAGCCGCCTCTGAAACAACGACGACAAATCGCAACCAAACTCACTATCATAACAACTAAAACTAAGCAACTACTACAACAACTAATACAACAACTACATTGTACCGAGAATGCTAAAAATTGCATGCGCAGATTGTCTTGGTCTATCTGCAGCCATGTTGGTGCAATTCACATTTGGAATATGCATCACAGACCAAAATCACGAAAAATTTACACAAAACCCCTTCATTTTGGGGTTCAAGGTCGTTTGGGGTAATCGATGTTGGTACTGCTGTAAAGCAGCAGTAGTAGCAGCAGTAATAACTTACCAATGACAATTCTGGTGGCGGGTAGATTGGGTCCGTCGGTGTGCTGGAAGCCACGCAAAGCACGTTTCCCTGGTGCTGACGTAGACTTGCGCGACAACTGCTGCTGTAACCAACAATGTTCACAACGCTACAGACAACTAAACTAAAGGTGCGACCCAAGCGACGCAACTGAACTGAACTAACATGGTTAAGTTTTTGATGAACTGGCTAATGGGCAACCAGTAATGCATTACAGTAGGCACCGTCTAACGGCGTCAGTGGCTATACGTGACTTTTATGACTTTTATGCATATGCGTCAACCAATGACTAGTGGGCTCACCCTGCTTGCCCATTGGTCAGTTCGTCCAAAACTAAACTACGTCAGTTACTTTGCACTTTACAAGCCTTAACTAGTTTTTGGCATTTCATTCTGACTGTTAATTTTACTAAATTTTTTAAACGCACATGTTTACTTCAAACTGTAGTGCGGTTGTATAAATTGTGTGTTCTTGTTAGTTTCTGTTAGGCTGTAGTTAATGCTTTATCAAGCCTGGCATGCCTTGCTCATGCAAACGTTTTTCTGCAAACTTATATTGGTTGATGTGTTTTGCAGCAAACAAATGACTGATTGACTGAATGATTATACTCTGTGTTGCAAAAAATGATTCAGTTTGCCTAGAGCTGCAATAATTAACTATTCATCACTAAACATTCTAATAACTAGCAAAATTGAAATAGTTAAAATTTCAATGAAAGTCACACCAATGTGAAGTACCACCAGATACAATGACGTTATCTAAAATACTCTCAGTTGTCTGCTTTTCAAAAAAAGTCAACATTCTTGTCTGTCAAAAGCCGGCTCACATGCATTGGGCAGCTTTGCCCACTGCAAACTAGTCGTAGCACAGTAGTACAGTAAATGAGTATGTATAACTATGAGGATGGCCACATACACGTCAGCACAAAATGTAACAATTACATATTGACCAACTATGGTAGAAAGAGCTGACCAATCACGAAGCACCTGTTTTTGTTTGAGGTCATCGGGAAGTTCTGGCAGCTTGGACGTGGGTTTTTCCAGCGGAGTGATCTCCGTCGAGCGACGCCTCTTCAGCTCTGGTTGATCTGATACAAGTCCAACGTCAGCTTCAAGATGCTCCAGCGACTGCTTCTTGATGAACGCCAACTTCTGCTCCTGATGGCGCTTCAGTGTCGGCTACAAACACCACACACAGTAGTAGTAGTAATAGTAGTTGTTGTTGTTGTTGTAGGCGTAGTAGTACTTAGTAGTTGTTGTAGTGTAGTTGTAGTTGCAGGTGTAGCAGTAGTTGTAGGTGTAGTTGTATTTGTAGGTGTAGTAGTTGTAGTTATACAGTGGTATAGCCAGAAATGTTCAACTACTTTATATGATAAATACAGATTTTGCATCTTACAGAGAGATGATCCACAAAGTTATAACTCTGTATGAATATTCAAACACATACATGCATAAACAAAAATTGGTTTATTAGTGAACAGGTCAACAGATAGGTGATATGAACGTTTTATAAGTAAAGTGTACACATGTGAACTCATGCATATTCAATCATTCATACATACAGGTTGGGCCAAAAAAATCGGACCTGTTTGAGCGTTGATAACTCAGAGATGGTTAATGGTAAAAAGACGTGTGATACGTCAAAAGTTTCAGAATGCTGTAGTGAATAAACGACATATTTGCATAATAAAGCATTTAAATATTCTTTGCCTTGTTTGCATAAATATTTGTCACCCCCGAAATTCTGCCAAATCTGACTGTAACACATGGATTTAACATGGATATTTGAGCTTTTATAACTTAGCGATGTTTACTGATGAAAAGGCGCGTAATACGCCAAAAGTTTCGAAATTTTGCACAGAAAAAGAGTACAACTTGCATGTCTCAGCATTTTATCATTCTTTGCCTTATTTACACAAATCTGCCCCACCCCTAAAATCATGCTAAAATGGCAGTAACACATGAATTTAAGTTGATTGTCATTCAGCATACAGTGAAATATCAACAATCATTAACACATACGTTGAGTTTAGATGAAATTCGACATAGGCAGTTGCCCAGCTTTTGCATTCATAACCGTCATCAGTCCTTTTGGGCAGCTGATCGATCGCTGGAGTCAATGTGTTCAGGATCAGCTGAGCCCAGCATTTAATTAGCACACGTTTTAGCTGGTCAGTTACTGAAATTTTGTGACCATGCTATCTGTTGCAATGCCCCCACACTGAATAATTTACAGAATTTAAATCTAGACTTTTTGGCAGGGAGTTTTTGACTTCAGTGAACTCGGGCACATGGGAGTGCAGGCAAATGCCTAATTTCAAGGGTAATGAAGATTTATGCAAATTAAGCAAAGAATATTTAAATGATTTGCTATGCAAGTTCGGCCCTTTTTGTCTACAATATTCTAAAACTTTTGACACATAACACGCCTTTCTACGGGTAACCATCGCTGAGTTATCAACGCTCAAACAGGTCCGGTTTTTTTGGCTCACCCTGTATTTATATACACACTGAGTTAGGTAGTATGTATAGTAGACAAAACAAAAAATCTGAGCTAATGCTCATGAGACACGCAATAAAGAGTCTATGGCAGTTCCTGTTTGCAGGTTATCTTGGTCTATCTTCATCCATTTCGTTACAATTCACTCTTTTGCAGCCAAAAATTGCCAAAAAATCACTTGAAATCAAAAGTTTAGGGTTCAAGGTCATTCATGGTCATCGATGCTGACATTCCTAAGAAGGTCGTCGCCAGTGCTTGTTATGATAAGCAGCAAGTCTGTGCCTATCTGCAACCATTTTCACACTAGACAAGACAACAGCGGATAAATAACCACTTTTTAGAAAAGTACCCCTATTTGACACCCGCGTGCACAGGCTTCTTTGAATTTAGAGGGTCCGGACTTGGACTGCTGAAATTAACATTCAATGCTGAAGATTTCATATGCAGATTTTCTTGGTCTATTGCCAGCCATTTCGGCGCAATTCACTCTTGAAATGCGTGTCGCAGCCCAAAATCGCAAAAAATTCACTAAACCCCTTTATTTTAGGGGTTCAAGGTCATTCAAGTTCATCGGTGTTGACATTTCTAAAAAGCTCGTTGCCAGTGCTTGTTATGATAAGCAGCATGTCTGTGCCTACCCGCAACCATTTTCACGTCAGACGAACCAATAGCAGTAGAATAACGTCTTTTTAGGAGGGGTGCCCTCTTTCGCCCCCTCATTCTTGCGGACCCTTTTCACCTAATAACATGAAATTTTGTCACGAAATACTAAAGCTATCATGTGGTGAAAACCGAAAGTCTCTATCACAACTGGTCTTGAAACTGTACCGGGTCATGACAGACAGACAGACAGACGCGCATAATAAATCAAGCTGAAACGATTTTTTGCACAGCTGGATGGAAACTGATGAATAGTTTTCAAAATTTCTTCATCTACGCATGCACCATTAATAAGCTGGGATCAAAGATTAAAATGGAAAAGTTACAAAGAACGGTTGAAGGTACTCAGTTTACATTCATTACAACAACGACAACTCAGAGGTGACCTTATCGAAACATATAAAATTCGGACTGCAAAGGAACGTGTTGACAACCAGAGGTTCTTTCAGTTGGCTACGGACTCACATGGTCTACGTGGACATCAGTTGAAACTATTTATGCCCAGATGTTTAACAACTGTTCGCAGAACATTCTTCAGTTCCAGAGTTATTGGAAGCTGAAATAGTTTACCACAACACGTAATCGAGACTCCATCAGTGAATGCCTTCAAGAACAGATTGGACAGACACTGGTCTCAGATACGAAGCATATAAAGTGAAAGCTACAGAGCTCATCATCATCAAGTACAAGTAGAAGTACAAAGTGACTAAAGTCAATAAAAATTCTACAACACCTACAACATGTGTTTGTCAGCTATTACATATAAAATGATAGTGTCACAATAAGTTCAGGATGTGACCAATGTACAAGTGATTGTTAAGTTGTGAAATCTAGCTAACAGGCATTAATAAAATTTAATTATATCTAAATGAATATCAATCAATGTTTAATAAAATGTTGACACTTTCATATTTACTCGCTTTTAACAAACCTCTCAATTCAGATCCTTAGCCAGACTTCCTGAGGCAGAAGAGATTACTTCACAGCCAGGCCACAAAGCCCTTTATTAATCCAGCTAGAGAATTTATGGGAGTGCTGTAAGCTCCCCTCAGTAGAGTCCAGGGCAAAGACCTGCCACAAATGCATTTTTGTGCATTTTTAGCTTAAGATTGTGTTTGCTGGTGACCTTTTGAGTTATTTCTATAAGATATTTCTGGTTTTGGCAACTGTTGGGGAATTCAGCATTTGGTAAAGTTAATTGAAATCGTCCCCATGGGCTATGGACCTAAAAGTAAACTGTGACATCATGCAATGCATGCTTGGTGACCAGTGTGAAACAACAATCACACACTAGAACAAATCACAGCATGCAGCAGACTACTCAACACTTACCGTTGACTAATGCACTGCCTGCTATCTACATGACAGAATAGGAAATCAAAACCGCAACATAAACGATTAATCAAACAGCGAAAAATGTTGACTAAAGGCTGAACCAACTAATCATTCAATAGGCTGATTAAAAGATATTGGAAGCTTTTCTGGTGTTAATGCATTACAGAAATTCATGTTTTAGTTACTGTCTTACTTAATTACTACTAATTCTCAGATCAACATCTATGAATATCAGTCACAATATATGAAACAACTGTGCCTTCCAACTTTACTGAAATTTCAGTTCAGTTCACTTTGCATCTAAACAACAAAACCACAGAACTTAACTGAACAAAAATGCTATCTCATTGACGTTGTTCTGACTACACAAAATAGATGACATTTTTCATGCAGTCAAAACTCTCCATTAAGATCTCTTCTAATGCAATGATTTTTGATGATCACAATAATTACCACAAAGTAAGTATGTAAAAAGTTGCCATTATTTGCAAGGGACAAACGCACAAGCATTGTGAAGAAAAAGATCAATGAAAAACACACAAATAAAACAGGATCATGTCAAAGCACAAAATAAACACAATGCCCTAAACGCTACTAAGTAATAAAAAAACTTATCATAAAATTAAAGGTTTTGATGAATGAAAGCGAATACATGTAACCCTGAGGTCATATATACAATGATGATAATGATGCTGATAATTGTCTACATACCAGCGGTTCAACCCACGGCTGACTGGCCACTGCGTTCTTCTGCCTCTGTGCTGGCGTCGGACCGGACATGCACAGTGCTGCGGGATCCTGCTCATAGCGACGAGATGGGAAAAAATAGAGTCGCGCCTTCAGATCGTCTGGGTCAACTTCAGGCATGGTCATTGTAATTTGACTCGTCACTTTGTCGGGCGGCCATGACCGCTCGGGTCCGCATGCCGGCTGGCCAGTGTCTTCGCGGGTCTTGGCGATTTCTGGCATGCATTTTCCTGCACCTTCGGCAAGTTCAGTCGCCAGAGTGGTGTGGTCAATGCACATCGATTTGCGACGTCCATTCAATGCCATCTCTGCTCACCATAACCACGAAGCAACAAAACTCACACTAGTAGGACCAAAGTTAAAGGTGTAAAATTTATTTATAAACAAACTGGGAAAAAAGATGACTTTAATGTAATATGTCAACTTGTGAAAGTTACCAAATGACACACATTAAGGAACGAGAATAGATGATGAATAAAGGAATCATCAAAATCAAACTTTGCATTAATGCAACAATTTTGTAAAAATCTCAATAAACATTATACATTTTCCAGCATATTTGTTAACCCACTATTTGCGAAATTAAAGTTGCAAACTTATTGCAGTGTCGTTTCTATTATGCAATCTTTTACTGCAGATGCAGTTATACTATAAATTAACCCTTTCGCTACGTCTTCCGGTTTATCCTAGTAAAATAGACAATAATCAGTAAGTAGCGGTCGACGAGCGCGTCACTGCAAACGGCGCTACCAACTTTTAACGCGCAATAACAACAACAGAAGTATTTAAAGAGATTGTATCTCTATGCCATTTCGCTGGCTACTCCCCAATTTAGTTGTCTGGGGAAAGACTTCAAAGTGAAGTTAGTTAAATTGTAAGGCCCCTACCTAGTACTTCGATCAAGTTTGATCTCGACAAAGCAGTTTATATGCTTCATAAGTAAATAGATTTCTAAAACGCAGAATGTCCGCGAGAAACTCGCCGAATCTGAAGCCACATTACAAATGACGAGCATAACAAAATTCGGAAAATCTACCTTACTTGGATAAGCAGTAACCTAGTTCAACTACGTAACAGAAAGTCACTGTCACGCATTAAATACGTATTAGTAATTAAATGCCAAATACGACAAAATTCACGTTTTTGTGTACACATGTTGCTTAGCAACGCGAAAAAAACATAGATAAGACACTAAAGGTAAACAACCATAGACTAAATGCTTAATGTTTCAATCAATAAATAAGTAGGCGTTTTGCACCGGTAGTCCGATAGTACCGGTACCGATAAAAATGACGGAGACTTTTCGGCACGAACCATGCGATGCCACCATAGGGGTGCCATTCATTAAACTGAATGAATATATAATAATATTGAAATTTGAAGAGGTGGCAGCGGGCTTCCTACCCCGTCAGTTATGAGATCTGGGAAACGCTGTAAGCTTCCCAAGCGAGATCCGGGGCGAACATCCGGCCGCAAGCACGTTTTGTGGTCATGAAAAAGCTCTAAAAAAGTGTGTTTTACTGCACACATGTGCATAGTGCTTAGACTATGGGGAGTGCGCATGCACCCGCTGCTCCTCATTGTCTACGTCTATGGCAAATTAACTCAGGCTAGCTAGCTTTTAGGCGGACGATAAATGTTTTCTTACTTACATAGCCTACAGCTTGTTGTGCAGCAGATCTAGTAGCTAATAAATCTACCACAACAAGTCGAAAAAATGGTGTTTGAGCGATAAGGCCCAAATTCCATTACGCCAACTTTCACCGAAACTTCCCCGGCCGTGACTTGCGAATCGGGAAATCGACGCGTCGAGATGGTTGCGACAAAGTTGCAACGGCAGGTTCGCAAGGTCGGCGCACTGGAATCTGGGCTTAACGCAGCACGCTTGAGTGCCGTTGCGAAAGAAAGACTGCGTAAGCTCTGTGGCGACTATTAGGTCTACAAGCCTACTGCTGCCACATATCGCGTATGGTCGGACAAGCTCTCAACTCTCGATTCCAATAGCCCATAGCTCGCTCGATCAGTAGCCAGTGCAGCCAGCAATCGTTTCAGCATCTCAATTCTCGTGCTCAAATTCTTAGATCATCAACGTCTCGATGTAGGCCGACCTACGACATTGACGTGAGTGCAGTATACGTTGTTCTATTTTTTTGAAGTAAATTATACGTTATTTTATAAGTTATTTTCTCGCGATGCAATTAAAGTAGGCCCAAAAAGTAAGTCTTCAACTGTTGTCAATTTTGTCGCCAGATATTAACGGATTCTCATCACATTTTTTCGCTAGCATGCTCTGTTGAAAATTTGCAGTAAAAGTTGAAAGTTGACGCACATGGGGCGTAGTAAAAAATTACGGGCTTTACGTTGCCGTCCGTTCTCCAAGACCTCCTTTCCTAACATTTGCATAGGACCCTATGTCATCCTTTTGCTTGACGTTTTACAGACCAAAAATGTTCGCAGTTTTGGTGAAAGTCGGCGTAATAGAATTCGGGCTTATGCTAGAATTTTTTGTTTAAAATTTCACGCGTACTATCTAGCGTGTCACTTAGCTTTTTATGAGTTGTTGCACGCGTGCATTGGCCTAGAATTGCACCGCATGTTTTACAATAAAAATTGGAAGATGTTTTTGTAAAATTAAAAAAACAATATTTTTCTACCGAACTTATCATTAAGCCGAATTGCAACCGGAAGCGCCGAATTTTTTCAAGCCTGACATCTTAAGTTCGTTTGAACGGCTGCATGCTACAGTGCCACACGTTGTGACTTGGTGCGGACATCATGAATTGTCAGACCATTATTAGACCTATACGCACAATCTGTTAGCCGCAGACTGCACAGCTGTAGAAATATTTGCCCGGAAACGCGAGAAGTACAGCCTGTAGGGGGCCTATTAATACCTCGTAAATCTGAAGGTGGTGGCAACCCGTTATAGGCCTATTACTGCAAAGATAAGGCTTACTCGTAATGTCAGGTATAGGCAGGTACGACTAAGATCGTGGAATAAGTCTGGCTTAAATCAAACGTTTTATTTGCATACGTTGCAGGTACGTCAAAGTTGAGTAGATTTTACTGCAAAGACGAAAAAACAGTTATTAACTTAAATCTATCTTTGGCTCGGAATAGACACTGGATTTTTTGCTGAAGAAAACTGGTGGAATACGCAATTACACACTAGAAAATACATTGAATGGACGCACACCGGAGTTTGCAAGCGCATCATGTGCTCGCCAATACGCGCTGAATTGATGTCATAGTGACGTAATGACGACAAGGGCAATGACGTCACCACTGACGCTGCTGCTGCTGATGATGACGATGATGATGACGCAATGCTATGGTGCATCAGAGGCAGACTTTGGTGCTCAGTCTAAGCCGGATTATGTTGGAATTGTCGCTGACGAGGTAATAATATATATTTTTTGCGTTGCGGCTGTGTTTTTTTCTCTGAGTTGTTTATTGTCTACAGTTATCGGTGAATCAAACATTACGAGATAGACCTATTATTATTTATCTGTACTCGTCACAATTGATATGATGATGGGTAAAGATGAATTGATATTGAAAAAATAGCAAGGAATAAACTGGTAGATGTAAGATGTGTCGTCGTCTGCCTAGGGCTGAGCCAAATCATAATCTCAATTTTCTTGCCTTAAAAACTGGCACAACAGTTACTTCTGCTTTGTTTTTACAGGACAGTATTAAGTTGAATATTTTGTGTATCGAGGCCCAATTCTTCTCGCTGCTTTAAGCACTCACTGGCTCTGAATATTTGGCGCCTAGCTCATGGTATTTCTGCTGCATGGCGGCAATCTTTTTGTGTGTCCATCGTCCATGAGGGGCTGCTAAAGCGAACCCCGGAAATAATCCTTTATACACAACCCCCTCGAACAATTAAAATCCCCATGGGATATGTGATTGTATGACATCTTGGGTCGTATTACGTCACCCTGGGGACGGACACCTTGGGTCCTTCCTTTGAAGTGGCGCCGCTGACCGTGACGGCGGCGACGCTAGCTATTGGCTTAAACACCT
>Ga0056128_1003487_pt1 | contig 19315 bp, 7 predicted proteins | sample WorMetLIZISLAND2_FD_71113 | JGI IMG/M metagenome (GOLD analysis project Ga0056128, IMG submission 71113) | Marine gutless worms symbiont microbial communities from Max Planck institute for Marine Microbiology, Germany - Olavius geniculatus... ... | reverse complement strand
AGGTCCCCACCTTCTGTAACCCATGTAAATGAGTTACTACTCATTTTACCGTCCCACAGAGGGTAGAAGGCTGAGTCGACCTAGCTGGCAGGCTTCGCACCGAGATGGTTTACCTGCCCGCAGGCAGTCAACCATTGCAGTACTAACCGGGCCCGGCGCAGAGTAACTTCATTTCAGCTGAAACGCATTACCAACTACACCACGCCACCAGCCACCATCAGGGGTTAGATGAGTGACAGAAATGCCATGTAAAAGTCCTGCTTAAGTACTACAGAGCTCAGCATATCCAAGTTAGTGTCACTGTATCTCAAAAGGATGCTTACTTGAAGCTGAATGGCAACACAGCCCACATCACAGTCAGTCCTGCTGAACATGGCATTAGTGTTGTGGTGGCGAGAGTAACTGCAACCCAAATTTTAGCTTGTCGGGCAATTTTCTTCTCAGAAAAATTCCTTTCAAAAGTACAAAAAAATATGGGCACAAACGGCACTTGGGAGAATTTTGGAGGGAAATTCAGGAGCAAAGAACAATGAAACTTTAAAGCATAAAACAAGAACACCGATCAAACGTTCACACTGTCAAAAAACAAGAACACTAAACAAACGCTTACACTGTACGAACTGTACACATTCACAGGCATAAAAGCTAACGAAGCGACTTGCAATACTTTAGCAACATTGACGGCACGTAGGATTGCTTAGCGAGAAACGTGTCGACAGCCACATCAATGTCGTGAAAGTAGCGGGTGCTTGGTTGAACAGCAGCAACACAGTTCATCACTTCAGCCTCCCTGTGGACGGTACACATGATTTATCACAACACAATGCACTGCATGCACAATTACAATACAATCGAATAGAATGCTTAGCTTTGCAGTGAAGGGCGGTCATCGTGCATGCGCTACCCAGTATGAATTAACTGTTGCAAATTGCCAAACTACAACTTCTGCATTTCACCATTCACGAGGTAGTGTATTAAGGTGAGGTGGGCAAAAATATAGTCACCTATGTCAAGTTTCTTCGCGATACTGCATGCCAAAAATTAATAAAACCGACCAACGTTTCACGGAGTTATTCAAAAAATAACACTGGCACGGTGTACGGATGTTTCACTTCACTTTCGTCCAACTCACCGCAGGTTGCCGGACACGTGAGTAAATTCCCACTGGGGAGTTTTGTAGACAACGGTCGGCAGCTCGATAGCACAGGTCAACGTGAACTCCGTGAAAGCTTTTCTGCTTGAGAACGTTATCGACACTCTGCACACATCCAGTTATACACATTACATACAGTAGTACATTGACACAAGTTAGGTGAGGTGGAAAATGAATGCAACTCGCACAATCTTAGCCTTTTTGTGCCAAACGTTATCAAAGTTGGTGGATATTCTGACAATACAATTTTGCAAAATTTTGGGGGACACTGTGTATTTGCACTAAGAGCAGCGCACAAAGTTGGCTGGCTAAGAATGTTTTTTAACTGCCATCCAGATTAACTAACATTCAAACTATGAAATCCGGATGAAAATGTGGATGACTAAAGACAATTCAGCGGACATCCTCGAGTGCAAAAACAGTAATACATACAAAATTGTGTTTTACTTTTGGCTAATTCAATCTCATCTGCACAAACTATACTATGCTAAGCCATAAGCCAACAGAGTTAATTATGCTATGTTCCTGTCATAAACACGAAATGCATACTTAGGGGCTACTGACTGAATATAAGTAAGGATAATGCACGTAAACTGAAAGAAGTTGGCAGCATGTCATTTTGCAGCAAATATTCTAAGAGCAAAACACAGCACTGAATTTGGCCATTGGTGACATCGAGAAGTGAATTAATGGCACTAACCTGTGCCCATCAATCTTGGTGCGTCCACAGATGTGTGTGAAGTCCAGGTCGGCAATGTCCGTGCATATTTGGCCTGCTGGCACCACGGCCGAACTGATCGCTGCCAGTGCCTGCATTACAGCAAAAAACTGCCATAGTACAACAGAACACGTAAACCAGAGTGATCACTGCCCAGCTCAGTGAAAGTCCCCGACACATCACAGCACTTCTCCCCATGTCGTAGTTACCCACAAGTTGAATACTAGCAGCACAAAAACCTAAGTTGAAACAACAAACTATGCAGATACACAAAAGAAACAAACACAATATTAACTAACAATAAGTCCACACGTGCTCAATCACAAACGCATGCACAGTTGTACTATACCAACACAAACCTTAAAACCCAGTTCACGCTAGAGGTGGGTGATTCGGTTGATAACAAATTCGATTCGAAAGAATTTTGATTTGATTCGATTCGATTCACTGGCTGTGGCGTCGTAGCAAGAGGGCAAATGGTGATGGTGTTCGAGGGTGGGGGTGGGGGAAGGAGGCAGTTGCAAACCCTAAATTTTTGACTGTCGAAAAATTGTCAAAGATTTTCTCGTCAGAAAATGTTTGTAAAAAATGCCAAATTTGCAGCTGAAAACCTTCATTTTGGGGAAATTTTGGAGTAAAAGTTAAATGTAGAGCACCCATAAGCTTTTCTGTTGAAAATTTGCAATCTTCTGTCGGAATTCTGCCAAAACTTTGCAGTGTCTGTGGGAAAATTGCAACTTCTAGCCGTGCCTATTTTTCGACCCACGGGCCACGATGCCCTGTTCATTGGTGATTCATAAATTTAGAGTTGCAATTCAGGCTACATTATTGTACTATCACACTACCGCACATCATCGGTAAACCAACCCAGTAGAACTGACTGCAACTCGTAAGCAAAAAAATCCCATCGAGGAAGAGAGGGTTAACTTAACGTTACTGGTTGTGCCTTCGTAAGCTCGTGACAAAGTGATAGTCAAGTGAAACTAAACGAAAGTTGTGCGCAGCTCTAGATCACGCATCTTTCATGTCATTCAAATGACAAGGCAGGACAGCATGCCTCCAGATACTAGCAGGGATACTACTCTACCTTCATAGGTGGTCAAGCAGTGAGTCATTAGATCCGGAAACGTGGCATATAAGTAGGATAAAGAAAGACAAACTTGTCCGAGCTGTGTAGCGTCGGTGCAACTATGACGGAGTTCATTGATATCGACGGCTTCGTAGACAAGTCTGTGCGCCAACAGTCTCTCTGCCATGTCCCAATGACTGCCATCGTCTGCAGCACACGTTCAATACTTGACATTGAAACATCATACACACACACACTGTGTCGGGATTATGTGCCAACTTTAGCTGTGAATACAATACACAAGTATTTAGTCGATTAATGCACACTTAATTTCCCAATTCCATCATCTTTATTCACTGTACTAAGAAATTTCAAGTATATGCAGAAGATCCAAACTGGCACATCACTTGTGCTCTGGCTGTACAGGGCAGCACAGTTTTGGAAATGCGTTTGGTCGTTGCAGTGTATGGTCACAAACCTTAAGTGTCTGACATTGCCTACAGTATATACATGTCTTGTAAGACAGTGCTGAATAAACAAAGTCGAAAGCAGCACCAGGAGTGCTTAACATCATTACACTTAACTGCCGTGATCAGGCTAATCGTTTCCAAGACCAGCCGAGCTGTTCAATATTTTTAACAATAATTTAAAAAAAAGATCTGTATGACATTGCCTACAGTACACATGAACACTTGGGCTAGTCCTTGCCACTAACACCTCTCAACTAACTGAAAAATTCTAAGCACAATTAGCAGCTTTCAGCAACTACACAAAGAATTTTTCATCAACTGATAAATATTGACATTTAACTCAACATAAAAGATTAAAGGGTGTCTATAGCTCCTTATGGGAAACCCTCTGCAGAGCTACGGAACATCACCTGCTAACTGGGATCACAGTGTTACCTGATCACACAGTGTTACCTGCCACCTGATAAAGATAAATGCACCACAGAGGCTGGTAATTGAGAAATGAAAGGCTAAGTTGACCCTGGTGTTGGTTATATATTGAGATGGTTTGCCTGCCTGCAGACAGTCACCCATCCAAGCAAATATCCATTTGATAGCGACCCGACCAGGATCGAGTTGAACTCACAATCGCTCAATCTCAATCATTAAGGGCGTGTACCGTGTAGCACTAACGTCGTTCAACTTTGAACCCGGGTCAAATCCGTAGTTCAGCCGTAAATTGCGTTGCACCAAAGCGGTTCAAGCATTGATCTCCGTTCAATTCTGAACTGCCATCTGACAATCGATCAAATTTTGATTTGGGTTCAACTCGCGGTTACGGGTGCGCACTAGGTAATAAATATTCTCCGGGATACTACTGCTGCAAAAAATACCTGATTCAAATCTTATCCTGTCCAAAAAACTTCCTCGTATCGAATTACAAGACTTTTAATGCAATTATACTGATGATCTGGATATGTTAGATTTCTACTATATTCATTTTATGTTCTCTTTGTGCTCGATAAATTAACAAATAGATAAATAAATCACATTTTTCGTTTTGATGTGTCTCGTTGCTACATTAACCAAATGATCGAAACCTAACTCAGCAACAAAAGCTCATTCGTATCGATTTACAAGGCGCTAAATTCAATTATATTTGTGATCTAAATATGTGACATTTGTGCTATATCTGTTTCTGTAATATTTTTGCTGGATAAATTAATTAATGGATAAACAAACAGCAATCTAGAGCGCCGATGCACCGTTGCTATGCTGTAGCTATGGTAAACATGATCTTGACAATGGACGTAGAATAATTAACGAATATCTATTGGAACACAAAATGCAAATCTTCAGAACTTTTTAAATGCAACGTTGATGCGAAAATTGTGTAGTATTTTCCAGGAAACTTAAAATTCGAACAAATTACGGCCAATCTGTACTGGACTGTTTCGCAAGCATTGCGTGTGACTGTGACGTCACTGCAGTTGACCAATCAGAGTCGTCCACAGTATAACCACGACCGTTCAACTGAACAGGATCAGCTGATCCGAGTTTAACTTAGTGCAACATAATTTAATGTGAACTTTTGATCTAGGTTCAGCTGAACCGAGATCATGAACAACGTTGGTGCAATGCGCCCTAAATGCAACAACCATCATAATAACATTATGCCACCCAGCCATGATACAGCATCACGACAACAGCAATAATTATAAATCAACAAAAAAATTAATACGCAGTAAACACCAAACAAAATGCACCTTTTATTTGAGAAGTCAAAGTCAAGTCTGTAACAAGCCGTGCGGGTCGATCAGCAAATAAACAACCCTCCAGAGTAGCACCAAACTTCACACGAAGCAGTAGCGTCCCTTCGAGAAAACTGATTTCCAACCCATCACTAGAGTCGTAGCTGACCAGCTTCCACGGCAGCAAACTGAGCAACAAACCAATTAAAATTTGCTCCTCACTGGACTTACTAATAATGACCATTAAATTTGACAAAAATGTGTGTAAACAAAAATCTTCTGCTTTCAGCTTCAACTGAATGCAATAACCACGAGCCAAAATTCAACCTAACTCACTCACCACTTTCATGCCATGTATATATGCATATACATCTTTATTTGCTATCCAGTGTAACAATCAACACAGATTTACAACATGCAAGATGAACAGAAAAGTCCAAGAGTCTCTGACAACTTCTCACAAAGAAGCAAAAGTATAAACATGAAAACATAAAATTTTAAGGTTAAGGCTAGATTAAGGTTAAATCGCAGATAGTCATCAGGCCCTCTCACAGCTCTGTGACCAATGCGAGCGATGCTCATCTCCATTTCCAAGGCCCCGAGCCGGCAGTGTGCTGCAGACGCCTTGCCTGCTGTATGGGATCAACACAGTATTACCTGCCACCTGATACAGGCGAACGCGTCCCTGCCTTATATGGGAAGAGGGCCAGACCTCCGCATATTACTGCCGTAACCTTCCCGGCGGTGATGCCGGTACCAATTTGTACTGCTTGGTGAACAGAGGCACAAGTGTGAACAACTTGCCCAAGATCATTACCTGGCTTGAAGTCGAACCTGCAACCTCAGGGTTACAAGTTCGGCATGCTACCGTTACACTACCAAGCCATAAAATGGGGTTTAAGCAAAATCAAACCTGTTACCACCTACAGTAACTCGCGAAAGATAGATGAACAAACAAAGTTGAAAGCAGCACCAGGAGAGGTAGTAAATGAGCTCCAACAGCAGACCTTTCCATTTCTTGTCTGCGTTCCCACAGATGTCGCAGTTTCTGCTGACCGAGTGCTTTTTGTGTCTCAAGCTGCTTTTTCAGAGCTCTGATGTTATAATAACGACGAAGTCTCTCGTGCGATCGCCGGCAACTTTCTTCCATAAACCTCATCTGCTGGTCCGCCAAAGCCTTGCGGGCTTCAGTGACACGCTTTATCTCTACGTTCACAAGCAAACACAGTGACTGACCGACTGCAGCTGACTGTGACGTGAAAACCTATATCTGCGCACCTTCTCAGCAAGTTTATGTGTATAATCTATTAAACAGGAGCATTAAAGAACCAATGATGTAAAATGGAAAAGATTAACGACTTTCAGAAATTTTTAAGCAACGACAGAAAAAACTACATTGCAGCAGCTAACTTTAAATGTGACATTGTATCTGTAAGTCTGTAACCTGATACCATTATCATGATTATTATCAGCAGCATCATCATCATCACAACTAAAGGTAAAATTATCATTATACAAACAGTGACTGAGGTCAAGGTCATCATTAAAAAGTTTTGATCCAACGTTCGTAAAATGTTGCACGAGATAGAAGACTGAGGGCAACATGTTATGAACAAAAGGGGGAAAAATTTTCAATGACGATCGACACGCCAGTCACTATTTGTTTTGTTATACCTCAAAACCAAACAATTCTACAAATCAACAAGTAAACAGTTACAAAAATCTGTGATGACTTCGATGTTGCCCAGGCAACAGTGCGCTAGCAACAGTGTGTGCAGCAACAGTGCATATTTGTTAATGTCATTTGATGCGATTTCAACCAATCATTTACCGGTATAGTTGACTATTTCATTAGCTAAGCACTGGTTTCACTCATTGCTTACTAACAACAGTTGCTATTGGACAATGCTGACTGCTCAGTGCAGGCACAGACATTATGATTGAGCTGACTGACTGTTTAAGAACCAGAAACTGCTCCTTGATAAGTAAATAAGTAAATGATTTATAAAGCGCCCAAGTCTCAGAAAGAATCAGGGTGCATAAGATGATGGACGCTAGGTGGCAGAAAAGACTGAATGAAAGTAGTGGGTCTTTAAGTGACGTCTGAAGGTAACCAAGGTTTGACATTGACGAATTTGAGGAGTTAAGGAGTTCCAAATTTTTGGTGCAGAGACACGAAAAGACCGAGAACCAAAAGATGAGTTATGCCGTGGAATTGCAAGTAACTGACTGGTAGAAGAGCGTGTGGACACTAAGAATTTATGATACTGCCAAAGATCAGTAAGGTAAGGTGGATGGCCAGTGTGCAGTGTCTTATAAGTTGAGGTGGCGAGTTTAAATCTTATTCGCCATTCAATAGGTAGCCAGTGCAGTTGTTTGAGGAGTTCAGTCGATGAAGAAGAACGATAGGCCTGCTGCATTAGGACTCTGGCAAGTGCGTGCTGTACTCGCTGAAGGCAAGATATGTGCTTCTCTAGACAGGACTTGGATATTGCCTTAATGTGAGGTCCCAAGGTGAGATTAGAATTAAGTGTAACCCCGAGAATCTTGATAGTGTCAGAAAACTGTATCGCAGAATCCGCTATTTTGACAGAAGTAAGAGAAGACATGGTTTTTAGATGCTGAGTGGTGCCAAAAAGTACAGCATCCGAGTACAGCATCATCATATAGCATCATGCTACTTTAACATTATTATCGTAATTAAGATGAAGCCCTATGAACTGACCCTGATCAAGGGCTTCTACGTCTTGTTGTTCTGCCAGATGTTCATCAATCTTCTTCTGCATATCTTCCTCGAATTCACTCATAACTTCTTCCACTAGACAACACACACCAGAACATTAAGATCTCACGATCAGAATGGCATACTGTCAGAGCAAAGCATGATAAAGGTAAAGGCCGTCAGTTTGTATAGCACATAGTCGCAAGCATGCGCACGCCTCTAATGCGCTTTCGTCACTAACCAGAGCCGCCTGCCGCATGGCCACCGTGTGCAGCCTGCAGTCACAGGCTGGTGCAGCGGCCGGCTAGGCAACCCCAGTCAGCTGTACCAAGGTCCTCACCTTCCGTAACCTATGTAAATGGATTACTACTCATTTTACCGTCCCATGGAGGGTAGAAGGCTGAGTTGACCTAGCTGGCAGGCTTTGCACCGAGATAGTTTACCTGCCTGCAGGCAGTCACCCATCACAGTACTAACTGGGCCCGGCATACAATAACTTCGTTTCAGCCGAAACGTGCTACCAACTACACCACGCCACCAACCATGATATCCTACACATAATGGTTTTAAGTTATAGCCCCGTATAATAAACCCATTTCAGAGCTATGGTCTCGCCTGCCAGACCTGTAACTCACAACAGGTGAACACGCCCTGCCATAACCTTACCCAGACAGGCCGGTACTTGACTTACCTGCCCCAGAGGAATTGCTGTTGGTTATGGACCGATATGGTTTATCTGTCTGCATACAGCCACCCATCCAAGTACTAACCACTGACTGGAAGTTGAACCAGCAACCTAACCATTATACTGAGAAGCCACCATTGTACACAACTAGAAAACTATGTCGACAGGCAGCCCTGAGAAAACAGATCGTGCAGGTGCTTGTCTGACCTCTGAGCTTTTGAGCTGACAACTGGTACATCGGCTACTCCTGCCCCGGGAAACATTCACACCAACTGTGTGTTGGTCTGGATGAAACTTTTAGTTTTGCATCAGAAGCCCGTGCAGTAAGGACAGCCAAACGGACAAGCACAAGACCAGTGGTGAGGCCTACTGGGCCACTCATGCAATAACGACCCTGAACTATTACATGTCAACTATTTGCAGTTGATGTAATAAAACTATTTGTCTGCAATGAAACTCCTCGAGACTTGTTATTGCTTGAATGATTTAATAGTTCAGCACAGGGGGCAGCCGAGCGAGTAAGTATCTAACAGAAATGAATTATTGTGCTGTTGAATAAAAAACAATCTCACTTGACAAACGGAGATGTTGAAATGTTGAAAAATACAGAAAATACACAAACAACAAATGCAGTAATTTTCTACAAAATCTGGCCACAGTTGAATGTAAATCTGGCTCGTGCATTTTGATTTTTGATGGCATACAAAGATAAAGTATACACCATTATTTTAATTTTTAAAACAAAAATGCATGGGATACAAAATCCATTTTATATGTTGTTACAAAAGAGAAATCAAACAAATGCTTACAAAATGCTTATACACTACTGCTAGTCTGTGACAGACTGTGATACAAACAATGTTTTCTGTATAAATGTAAATAATTACATTCCGGAAGCTGAACTGCATGCGTAGAACATAGTTCGGAGATCTTGTCACTAATTGGGTATCCAATGTCCTTCAAATCATCAGCACATCCAACCACTGATTTCTGTACAGTTGACAATACAGATTCGGCCACTGGCTGACATTGTGCACTTTAAATATGCACATACTTACTTACTTACTTACCTACAAACTACCATCAATGACCAGACACTCTCCTTCTCACTCATTCAGATGTGAAAAGCATTCACACAAGTCTAAACACGCACAAGTACTCTGTTTTGATAGCTTCAGACCGGGCTTTTGACCAGTTGACTCTTGACTTTAATCTCCATACTACAACTATTAAGTTGGTACATCCTTATGAGGCAGGTCATAAATTTAAAACTCATCATAACCTTCTTGTCATCACGAAGCAATTACTGATCACTCTTCTCAAAATAATCATGCCGTTAAAAACCAAAACAACAAATTACATTTGGCAAACTGTTGGCAGTTTATGACAAGTTTTCGAGAAAAAAAAACAAATTTATACCTAGCCAAAAAACAAGTTATAATAACAATCAATGTGGCATTAACAGCTGTTGCTGTTACTATAATGACTGTAACACTACAGCAACTTAGACATATGTGTAACGGGCTAATTTTCTGTATTTATCCCAGCTGACCGCCCCAAAATCTACTTCTGAGACTTCTGAAAATTGTTTGAAACAGCACTATTTATATACTTGATAGCCAATATCCTTCTTCTAAGCTAATCAACAGCATCAAACACTGAAAGACTTATAGTTACTACAGCTCACAGAAGTACCCGTAACAGACATTGAAAATTTTTTAATGCTAAAGGTGTAGCTTTTGTGGACAAGTTCTGAACGTTAATTACAGCTATGCCACAGCTAGTCAAAGACTTTGTCCATGTACCTGATTGGTGGACACTGCAGGCAATGATTGTGCATCTGCTGACAGAGCACCGACGTAGTTCACAGGAGCTGCTTCGGCAGCTGCGGAACTGAACACTGACGACTGAGAAACTTCTGCTCCCAACAGTGACAAATACTCCTCTCCCGACTCTGCAGATGACTTTGCTGCCATCAAGCTGGGTTCAGTAGACTGAGACTGCCCTTCATCAATGCCGACATTTACATCATGGGAACTGATCGTTTCAGAGAGCAAACGGACACTGTTAACATCTGTCAGCTGATCATTCGGACGATGCTCAGATGTAATGCTACCCAGGATGTTAGCTGTTGTGGCAGCCACTGGCAGACAAAAAGTTGCTGATTCCGAACTAACAGATGTCACCGGCACCGAGAAAGTACTGCCGGATTTCAAGCATGGTTTTCCCAATGACGACAGTAGTACTATATCTGTAACAGCTGATGTCTCTAGATTATCCGCTTCACCACCAGTGCATGAACTGGACAGATTAGACTCCAGTCCTTCTGAAATAACAGGCACTGCTGGTATGGTGAAAGTACTGCTGAACTGTGAGTGCCATTTTGCTGACAACGACAGTTCCATGTTCACAGCAGCAGATGATTCCAAGTTTTCCATTCCACCACTGATGCGTGAAGTAGATAAATGAAACTGTGATGTTTTAGAAGCAGAAGCAACAGGCATTGCTGGTACCAAGAAAGTACTGCTCAATTTTGAGTCTGGTTCTGCTGACAATGACAGTTCTACGTTTGGAGCAACAGATGTCTTCAGGTTTTCTGTTCCACCGCCAATATGTGAAGTAGACAGATAAGACTGTAATGTTTCAAAAGCAGAAGCAACAGGCATTGCTGATACCATGAAAGTACTGCTCAATTTCGAGTCCGGTTTTGCTGACAATGAAAGTTCCATGTTTGTGGCAGCAGATGTTTCCATATTATACACTTCACCACCTGTGCATGAACTAGAGAGATTAGGCTTTGATAGTTTAGAAGAAACACGTATCACTGGTTCTGAAAAAGTACTGCTGAATTTTGAGGGCGGTTTTGCTGATGAAGATAGTTCCATGTTCGTCACAGCAGATGTTTCCAGGTTTTCCATTCTGTCCACAGCGCATGAACTAGACAGCTGCGTCACATCTCTAAGGGGCTCAAGACGATTCTCCGCTATGCTAACTGATGTAAGAGTTTCAGTCTCATCAATGTGCCAAGCAGAGATATCTATTCCAGGGGTGTCCAGCATCACATCCCTGATTGGCTTGAGACTAACTTCTTCTCGCTTGGTTGCATCGAGATTATCAGTAATGCTAACCGAGACGAGACTGTGTGACATGTTTTCAGTTCGGTCTATAGGCAGAGCCGAGAGATCCATCCTAGAGCTGGTGTTAGCTGCAATCTCACTGATATTCTTCAATCGGCTCAACTCCTTCGTCCGGTCTAGGTCACGTGCGTAGCGCTGAAATGCGGTGGCTGTGCTGACAGGTTTGCCCGACCGTTGATATGCCGGGTTCTGTTTCGGTGCAGGGTTTGCAGGATGAAAACCACGACCTATGCCAGTAGTTGCACTGCCTTCTCGGCCTTCTGCCGTACTATGCTGTGGCATGCTGCTGGCCAGCTTCATGCGAGTCAGCAGATCGTCAGCAGACTGGCTACTTTGTGCAACATTTCTCAATGGCTTCTGAATTTCAGTTTCAGCCTGAATGCCGACTATGGGCTTGGAAGCTGTAGAGACTTGAAGTCCTAGAAATCCGGTTTCTGCAACATTTGTAACTGCTGCATTTTCCAGATGTTGGAGTTCACTTGTTTTCACCTGCTTCTCAGTCAGAGTGCTGTCCACAGCAGAAGTGGCCAGTGACACATTTTCAACGACCATGGAAGTACTGGTCAGAACCTCAGCAGGATCCTTCGCTGCAAAGATACTCTCAACGACGTCAGCTCCATGTTTAAATGACGAAGATATATCACCTAGTTTCCAAGTTTCCTGTGGGAAGTGTTTTTGCAGTTCATTCAGAGAGATTTCTGTCTGGTCCCTGTAACCATCTACTTGACTTAGTACATCTGGAACTGGGAGAGATACGTCGAACACGGGTAATGCAGTTTCACTGGATGTAGGATAAGCCAGAGCCGTGGCCAACAACATGCTAGTGGAAGAATAAGACGGGGCACTCTGTACAATGCTAGCTTCTGCAGGAGCTTGTGTAAGGAAACTGGTGGTCCCTTGTTCGTGTTGCATGACTGCTGCCTTGACAAGAACAGTAGAAGTTAAGCTGGTGGATAAGGCAGATGATGCTACGATGCTCATGTCAGCTTCCACTGATCCACTTCCTGCTGCTGCAACAGGTGCTGAGGAGGATCTATTATTGACAAGTTGCATAGGTTTACAACTTATCTCTCCATCATCACAATCCATAATCTTCTTCGGCAAACTCTCAGAACCTTGTTCATCAACAGACACTGAATGTGTGGTCATATCTGTTGCTTTCCCATCAGCAGTGCTGGCTGAGACAACAGGAAGACAAGTTGTTGATGCTGGGAAGCTCAAAGGCGGAAAACATGCTGATGAAATCGGTAAAGGTGGATTGTGCTCCCGATCTGGTGCCAAGCCGATTTCTCTATTTAGCTCTGTAAGAAATTCCAATGTGTCAAGACTTTCTGTAACATCCATATCATCAAGATTGGCAAATGGCTTCCGATCCAAACTCAGAGATTCGCTTGTAGCATTATCTTCGTATCTTGAAATCCGGTCTCTCGTTCCGTCCTGCCGCTTGCCAAATGGCCATCGGCTAGTTGACTTTATGAAACTCGAAGAAGTGTCCGATGGCATGTACTGAGTTAGCTCGGTGTCTTCGCCGACAACTGATACCAACGTATTGTGCGACACGCACTGTGTCATTTCCATATCAGCTCCGTCGTACAAAACTGTCTTGTTCAGAGCTCTCCCGTCAGACACAGCATCACCGGCACTGACGGTAGTCGACGGGGCTGATTCAAGTGAAATAATACCACCGTGTCCGCCGCTGGTCAATGACATGTCGCGATCATCAGAGTCATTCTCGTAGAAAACCGACTTGTTGTGGGCATCAACGAGTGCAGCTTCATGCTCTGCGTGGTAGATGTTATTCTCCTGCTCAAAAGTCGGCGAAAGAATGACGGGGTCTGGTTCAACAACCGTGCTGTCCGCCATCAGTCCACCAAGACACGCCGTCATCTCCATGAAGTCTGAGTCGCTGCCTGTACAAAGACGAGTGACGTTTAATTCATCCCCTGGTAATCCACCTGATGCTGATAGTTGATCCCCCGTGTTTACTCTATCTCCACTGCAATACACAGAGACACACACAACAATGTCCACAATGATAAGAAACATACTAATTAACCAAACAGAAAATAGAGTTGAAGGCTATATACAGATCTACACAGAAAACCCACTGCAGAGCCTCAAAGCATCATCTGCCTGCCATATAAGATCAAAGTGTTATCTGTCACCCAACACAGGCAAATGAGCCCCACCTTATCCCCAGACATGCACTTGGCAAGCAGGCCAAAGCTGAGGTGTCCTCAATGGTTGATCTTGTACTGAGATGGGTGTCCTGTCAGCAGACAGAGTCACCCATCTAGCTTCTAATCACTGGTAGCAACACGACTAGTAGTCAGACACATGACATTCCAGCCGTAAGTCCAATGTCCTCATCATTATGCCATCAAACGATTACAACTGCTAACTAAGAAGAACAAGAAATTTGAGCTAATGCTCACGAGACGTGCAAAAGCCTACAGAAGTTCCTGTTTGCAAATTGCCTTAGTCTATCTCCAGCCATTTTGTCGTAATTCACTCTTGAAGTGCGCAGCGCAGCCGATGATTGCAAAAAACAATAAAACCGTTCATTTTTGGACTTCAGGGTCTTTCAGTCATTGATGTTAATACAACTAAAAAACTCGCTACTAGGGCTTGTTGTGATAGGCAGCATATCCATGCCTATCTGCAACCGTTTTCACGGTAGACTGGCCAACAACGGTCAAATAACAACTTCTAAGGGGTATCTCTCTTTGATGCACTCGTGTGCAGGTACGGTAGACTGGCCAACAACGGTCAAATAACAACTTCTAAGGGGTATCTCTCTTTGATGCACTCGTGTGCAGGTTTCCTTGAACATAAAAGGTCGAAACTTGGATCGCTGAAATCTACGTTAAATGCTGAAAATTTCACGTGCAGCTTGTCTTGGTCTATCTGTAGTGAATTCAGCGCAATTCACTATTAAAATGTGTCTCGCAGTCCAAACTCGCCAAGAAATCCATAAAAACCCCTATTTTAATGTTCAAGGTCATCCAATAGAAAGTCAGTGTATGACTTCCTATTAGTGATTAATAGTAACCTAGGCTCTATCTCGCACCGTTTCTGTGATACAGCGACTTATTGGCCAAAAATTGCAAATTTTCCCTACCCCATTCTCATTTAGCACCTTTGCCCAGGGTGACTCCATTCAAGTGCATGGAAATGCTTTACAGATCCTGAAACTATAGTTTTCCAAGCAGCTGACAGTGCAGATTTGGTAATCCTACATGCACCGTTTTTGACTGATCCACCCATGTGACAGACAGACAGACGGACAGACAGAATTGCGATGGCTAAGACGTGCTATAGCAGTTCCTGCTTCCACGCATAAAAAAAGAGTTAAAGGACATGTATAGCCCAACAGAGAAAATCTATCTTCGGGCTATGGAGCATTACCTGCCGTATGAGATCACACAGTATCATGGTTACCTGCCATCTGAAACAGGTAAATGCACACCTGACACAGGTAAATGCACTCATGGCCCTCATCCCAACCAGGTAAACTGGTACTCAAATTACCTATCCTGCAAGGGGTGCGGCTTTTCTTGGTCATCTGTTAAACAATATTACCCTGATAATACATCATTATGTACACAATACCTTTGTACAAGTAGATCCAATCTCTCAGTCAGTGCAGCTCGTTTTGTCTACAACACACAGAGTTTGGCAACATTAAACCTTCATTGTCAACAGAGCCTAGTAGCGGGTCCTACACAGCACATAGAGACAACAATAACAATACAGATAATACAGCAAACATGAATCAAAGAAATATTATTAGATTGTGACCAATCTAATGTACTCCTCGTCCGCATCATTTTCTTTTGTATTCTTTTAAAAGCTGTTTTGTTCCTTTCAGCTTGTATTAAAGACCCGGCATCTAACTGCGACCCGTTAAATATTATACTGATAGTGACTGGCGTCAAGGTCGTTATTAAAAAGTTGCATCCCCGAAGTTCATAAAATATTGCCCGATTTTAGGAACTGATAGGAAAAACATTTTCAATAATGTTCCATGACGCTAGTTGCCATTTGACTTGTTATACCTCAAGTCGACGCATGCGTCTATCTGGCACCGTTACGGAGATATGGCGCCTCAAAGATAATGGGGTCAGGACCTTGACCTTTTGGGGTGACCATTCGACTCCCGGGGGTCGACTTCCTATGGGTGGTCCATAGTGATCATGCATCTATCTAGCACAATTATGGAGATATGGCCGTTTGAAGTTCTTCTAGGAAGGTTCTTCCAGGAACAGAGGTCGGTCGTTGGTCGGTCGGTCCTCAATATTACACTGATCTCATAGACTCTTCGCTACGTTAGGAATGTAGCACAAGAGGAGTAAAAAAGCTAAGAACCAGTAAAGTTTACTCAAATAACCTGGCAGATGAGCAAACACACAAAGTTTACACACACAATATAACAGCCAATATTGCAAAAGTACAAATATTCAACTATGTTATAAGCAGGGTCAAAAAACCTGGGTTTGTTTCAAAAAAACCAAACCTGGTAAATTTTACTTTGTTTTGTTTTTTTAAATGAGCACTGCTAAATAGACGTTGTCCCGTGTCCATGTAAATATGAAAGAAAAAATCTTGCAAAAATATGGAAAAAAACCCAGCTGGAATCTGTTTGTTGATTCAGCTGAGTTTTACTTCGTTCAAAAACAGTATAGAATTTCCAAAAAATTTGCAAACTCACAGCTTTAAAGTTTGAAAATTTAACCAAAGTAAAACATCACTGAAACAAGATTAAGTTTAAGGTGGATTTCTGGTAAGTTTACCCAATAAAACCCAACAAGTTCTTGGACATGATTCCCAGTGTCTCAAGCCTGGGACTCTCAAGGAAAAAGAATGGATATTACATACAGCAGTGAAGCCGAGATGCTGGGATTTATCTCTCTCCGCTGGTAATAACGACTTGTTGCCTGTCTGATCACCGTCCGACAGCGAGTCGATGCCGTGAACTCGAAACTCACTGAAATACAACAACAACAAAACTGCCGGAAGATCAGCACTGGAGAGCACAGAACTCAGTCGAGAATTTGCTGCTGCCACCTGGCAAACGCAAAGAAGCTCATACAACATCTGTCAGTCTGCATGACCCAGATCTGTATTCGGGAACCCTGGATCAGGATCCTAAACAAAATCGCTGCCAAAACCTGATTAGTTGGTCCACAAGCCTCTCTCCACACCACCATGTGAAACTTGATCAAAGTCTGTTAACAACTTGCTGAGAAACAAATTGCCACTCGACAACCAATTTCTAACGGTGAAGAATCCCGAGTTGTGATCCAATATCCAGAAGACCCCACCAAAATTTAAGCAGCTTCTCCTCAGGCCATGACAAACCCATCTGCAATATTTCATCAAAATCCATCTGTAACTTTTTCAGTTATCTAGCTGAGAGTCAAACAGACAAACAGACAGAACGAACAGACATAGAAATAGACAGACTGACAGACCATCAAACAGGCAAACCCTGTTCACATAATCTCTGCCATTTTTGGTGAAAGTAACATTAACTAAAATAATGACTCAATATTTCACCATAAAACTGTGCTGCTTACATCTGCTTCTAAGACATGGCGGCCATTGCTCATGACCTTCACAACAAAGTATCATACCTAGAACTGTATTATTATCAACGATTAAGGTGCAAAAAAGTAAAAACACAATGAATAACACAAAAAACAAACAGACAACAAAACAGGCAAACACGTAAACATAAAGAGAAATAAAAAGCCAGCCAGTTGCTAGCTCATAAATTAAACCTGTGCACTTCGGCCGGTGAGCGAGTTGGTAGCTTCATGCACACAGATGGGGCCCAATTTCACAAAGAAAGACATTACAATGCAAAACAAAGTTTTAACAGTCCGGCTGCATTGCTGTTGTCCAACCATTAATCTTACAGCAATGGACACTGAACGGTCAATATCACGATAACTGACCGGACTTCATCTGTGTCTGCAAAGCTGACCCGTCGGCTTTTGCGGACGACGGCATGACCTTGACCTTCCAACGTTGCAGTCGCTGTAGCAGACTCTGTGATGTCTTCCTCATCCTCACACAGCTGTCGTGATTTCAGTATCTACACATTCACAATGTACAACAGAATGACTGAGTGTCTGAATAGTTTAATGTTAAATGCCCTGTGCAGCCATTTTTACGCGCGAAAGCAGCTACTGCTTTCAGCGCGTCTTAGCCGTCGCAATTCTGTCTGTCTGTCCGTCCGTCCGTCACACGGGTGGATCAGTCAAAAATGGCGCAAGCTAGGATCACCAAATCTTCACCTTCGGCTGCCTGGAAGACTCTAGTTTCAGGAACCGTAAAGTTTTTCCATAAATTCGAAAGGGGTCACCTTGAAAGAAGGAGCTAAATGAGAGGGGAGTGAACAAAATTTGCGATTTTTGGCCAATAAGTCATCGTATCTCAGTAACTGTGCGAGATAGGGCCTAGGTTACTATTAATCACTAATAGGAAGTCGTACACTGGCTCTCAATTGGCGCCAAATTCAATGACCTTGAATGACCTTGAACGCCAAAATAGGGGATTTTATGGATTTTTTGGAGATTTTGGGCTGCGATGCAAGTCTATATCATTCACAAGGTGGCGACACGCTACTACCGTTATGCGATCCAGATAGAGAATTTGGTATTTGTATATTAACTTAGCGTGAACCGAAAATGCTATAGGCTTTCGCCTGTCTTGTGAGCATTAGCTCAAATTTCTTGTTAAAGTTTTCAAACTCTGGCTATTTTCTAATGCTATATGTCACATAGTACCTAATTATATGGTTAAAATAATTTCTAACGTTCAGAAAGTGAAAGATTTTTTACTTTTAAACATTTCTTATGATTCAAAATCCACAAAATCCCACCAAAATTAAAGCACTTTCTCAAACCGCTCCACAACATCAAAATCCATTCACAAGTTTTTCAGTTTTCCAGCTGACAGTCAAACAAACAGAAACAACACAGCAGCACATGAAAGACCAGTTTACGACACAACAATGTAATTTACCTTACAGATATTGTAATCTTACGAGAGAAAAAAACAAGTTCGTTCGACTTATGTTGTAACTGAACAATTTTTATGAATATTTCAGCAGCAAAATGTTTATGGGTCAAATGCCACAGAACTAAACAAGAAATTTGAGCTAATGCTCACGGGACGCGCGAAAGCTTATAGCAGTTCCTACCCACAGGCAGTCACCCATCGCAGTACTAACTGGCCCGGCGTAGAGTAACTTCGTTTCAGCCGAAACGTGCTACCAACTACGCCACACCACCAACGCCAATACCGTGGCACCACCTTGTGAATGATATAGACTTGCGTCGCAGCAAAAAATCCATAAAACCCCCTATTTTGGCGTTCACGGTCATCCAAGGTCATTGAATTCGGCGCCAATCGATAGCCAGTGTATGATTTCCTATTAGTGATTAATAGTAATCTAGGCCATATCTAGCACCGTTTCTGAGATACAGCGACTTACTGGCCAAAAATCGCTAATTTTGCCTACCCCCTCTCATTTAGCGCCCTCGTTCGGGGTAACCCCCTTCGAATTTATGGAAAAGCTTTACGGTTCCTGAAACTAGAGTCTTCCGGGCAGCCGATGGTGA
>Ga0056128_1003486_pt1 | contig 19317 bp, 9 predicted proteins | sample WorMetLIZISLAND2_FD_71113 | JGI IMG/M metagenome (GOLD analysis project Ga0056128, IMG submission 71113) | Marine gutless worms symbiont microbial communities from Max Planck institute for Marine Microbiology, Germany - Olavius geniculatus... ... | reverse complement strand
CTACTTTCAGTCAGCCTTTTCTGCCACCTAGCGTCCATCATCCTATGCGCCCTGATTCTTTCTGAGACTTTGGCGCTTTATAAATCATTTACTTACTTACTTACTTACTTACTTACTTATTAATAACTCGTCACTCCATTGTACACGAATGTAGTAGAGCCTACGTTTTTTCGAACACGGTATAGGATCTACACGTTAGAATAGCATCCGCGTGAGCAGAATAAGAACACAGAACTATCCGACAAGATATCAGCAAAAATAGTTTTTCTCAATAATTTAACTTCCACTTTATATTGACCGATTTCTAAAATGCTTTTCACAATAATTACTGACGATCTCTCTCTTTTAAAGTGTTTGGTTACATTACTTGTAAAATGGTTAACGCGTCTTTTGTGTGCTAATATTCACAAGGCAGGAGAATCCAAAATAGTGTAGATGAGCAACGCGTTTTCGGTGCGATTTTAACGATACTCACTGTAAACTTATGCTGAGAATTCCAGCAGAAGCATTTTTAAAAATTGAGTATTGACGTTGAACTAACAAAACCTAGTAACTTTTTTGTCGAACAATTTTCACATTGTTTTAAGCAGGTGACAAAAACAATCCATTGAAAGCCGTAATAAAAATAGCCAGCAAATCGATCCACGAACGCGTTTAAACTCCGTGGAACATATTTACAGTATTTAATATCATTGCAGGCCTGACATATAATCTTTATCAAATTTATTTTCTGACTATTTTGGACTAATTTACTACTCTATACGTGACCTAAAGGCGGTTTGCAACTTTGCATCACTTAGGCCACTTTGAAAACCCTTGATTGATTAATTAATTCATTGACGGACAGCAAATAGTCAAAGATATCAACTTGTTATCTATCGCCATTTACTGTAGGCCCTAACCTGTGATTTGTCTGAACGACTGATATTAGGTGAGTGAGAATAGATTTTTTTCCTTTCGACGCAAGTAGTTAATTAATCTTCTTCATCAGCTATTCCTGTCACTGTCAGTCGGTAGGTGTGTTTCTTTTCAAACATGAACGATGGCGCCACCTAGCGTGCGTTTGATGTGCCGATCTAAACGCCCATTGACATGCCATATCGAAACCTAGGTCTTATATCACTTGCTAAGAAATAGCCATATCACGCTGTTAGCTGAAGCAAGGTGCTTGCCTTCTCGTCAGTCGTCATGGAGTCGTGGACTCGTGGTAAGCCAGTCGTCAGCGGAGCCAGATTCAGATTCGATAAGCCTCTTCGGAATAAATGAGGGGGTAAAGTAATTTTTGGCCGATCAGTAGCTTTGCAGTGTATCAGCTAGGACACATGGATTTAGCCTATGACCGATGGTGCCGTTAAATAGTACGATGATGAGCTCCCGTATGGGGTTGCCAATAGTAACCATATTTTTATCTGCAGCGGTTTGGGCGCAATTTTAAACGCATAGTTACTGCGTTTAGCTATCACTTACGTGCGCTGAATTACCCTATCGTATCTTAGCGTTGACTGTGGCGTTCGATATAGCAGCGTCACCAACTCATCATAGCGTGTATGTGACTGTATAGTCGCTCTGGTATATCGCTTTATTTTCGCGAATGGAAAGCTGACGTTGGCATTTGCATATAGGCGGTACGGTCGGCCTATCCTAGCAAAGCTGCTGATGAGCCTTTTGTTTTTGTTATCGTCTATAAAAAACTGAGTAACGCCATAAAGTTCAACCTTTTCATGCCAGCGAACGTCGTGCTGCTGTCCACTGCAACATTATTTGGCCTATAGGGCTCCCCCTTTTGTGGGGCCCCCGTTCGGCCAAAAATGCCGAACGTACCGAAATCCGTCTCTGTTCGTCAGCAGTGACGCAATGCCGATTCCGTGAATCTGTCACTGTTGATTCTGTACTAGGAAACACGCCTGCCGTTACAGCATACTAAGTTTCATGCCGCGATATATCACGCAATGTCTTCACGAATTAGGCCCCTACTAAACTGTTAGTTGTCCAGTGTTTAAGCTCATCGATCAGTTTATCAGTTTTTGAATTTGTAGTAGTTAATTTTTTCATATTACTTTATTCAGCATTTTATTGCGTGTGTGACAACTTATAATTCGTCAGTTTTTGAAAGCACGTCACAAGTTTCAAGTTACTAGGCATATATCGTAAGGATATTGTACCGGTTTTTAGATTTGCCATAGCTCCTAGAATGGCTGCACGCCATCGTGACGTTAATAGAAAAAATTTCTGGAGCGCTTGAAACGTTTTTTTAAACTTTGCAAATAACTTACTAGCAAAAACAAGCTTAAACTTATGTGATAAACGCAATCACAAATGAAATCTATTTGGAATGTCAAACTGCGAAACGAAGTAGGCCTATATAGACTTCAAATAGTTAAGTGCCGCGTATAAACTTTCTTTTTCGCCATGTTTATTTTTTGCGTCACATTTTCATTATCACGATTATTTAGGCAGTTCCACATTTTTATCAGCCACAGAGTTTTAAAAATCGGTTGCAGTTTAGCAAAGATTAGCGCATTAGAGGTTACTTTAGTATCGTCATGCGCTATAGAAATTCACGTTTTACTTACTTATTTACGTACTTACAGACTTAAAGATTATATCGTAAAAATAATAGAAGTCGTTTTATTCATGAATAGCGTCTATATCTGTGGGCTACGTTGTCACCGCGACCTTAGTGGCTACGCTAAATTTTACGATCTATCGTATTTTATGTTAAAGAGATTAGTTTAGAGCGAGAACAAGAACGACGCCTAAAAATTTACGCGACGGTCCACTGCATTAAGATATTGCACTGTAGGCTACATAAGCTAAAATGATCCAAAAACCAGTAAGTTGTCTTATGACGTCCAGCCTTTGTGTTATTTTTGTAATAAAACGAAAATATTTGGTCTTTTTTGTTTGAGAACTATAAATAGACCACACTGTGTCCAAAAACCGATTTTCAAGATTCTTTCACTGGCACACTCGGACACTTTGTAGACAGACACTTTGCAATAAAATGGTTATTAAAATAATATCTTTGATTGAAACACGGGGAAGCAAAAATAAAACAAGATAGCCAAGCTTTGCTCAAGGCCAAGTAAGACCTACTGTCTAGCGGATAGCCGCATATTATGCACATAAAAACATGTGATTTTGACTTTTTGAATATAACTTTAAGATTTAACACGATTCTAAAGATTGTCGAGGCGACCAGGTACATATTCGTGCAAAATTTTATCAAGTTGAAAGCAGCGGTTCATATGAGTGTGCTCGTGTCGACAGAAAAACAAACAAACAAGAAACCCAACTATCGCTAGGAAAAGCCGACCGTACTGCCTACGTTCGCTCTCTCATCGTGATTGGAAGTCGGACGCGGGGCTTCGGACGTAGGCTTTTCCTAGCGAGCGACAACTGGGTTTTTTGTTAAACTAAAATACCATTAGTCCGAATTTTCATATTAGAGCAAGTCGGAGATCGACAGCAAGCGATATGGAAATGGGCGTGATGAACAGCGACTTGTCTGCCAAGCAGGCTGCATTAGGCCTACTCGATGTGAGACGCTATGATCTTATAGGTCATCTAGCGGTTTAGCAGTGTGCACCTCGCCGGAATTTTCATAGATTAATCATCATATGACTGCTAAGCCACTTATAGCACTATTGCTGCTGCAGCTGCTGTTTCGCTAACGTTGGCTGTGCAATCAGATCATACTAAAAGCTTTTCTATTTTTATGCTTAAATGTCTTTTTTTAACAAGAAATATTTTACATTGTGACCAATTTAATGTACTCCTCGCATGCATTATTTTCTCCTGTATTCTTTTAACTGCTTTTTAGTTCCTTTCTTTTCACATTGCAAATAGCGGTGTCGACAGCATCAACCGTGCAACTGACGTCATCACGAGGCGAAAAGAAAACTATTCTACACTGTGTGTGACATAGTCACTGAGTTATGGCATGGTGAAAGATCTTTAATTTTTCACTATGGTTATGATTATGAAAAAAGACTGCTATAATCGGTCACGTGACCATTCGATTCCCGGGGTTCGACTTCCCATCGGTGGTTCATAGTGACCATGCGTCTATCTCGCACCGTTATGGAGATATGACCGTTTGAAGTTCTTCCAGGAAGGCTCCTCCATGAACAGAGGTCGGTCGTTGGTCGGTCGGTCCTCAATATTACAGTGATCTTATATACTCCTCTTCGCTACGTTAGGGACGTAGCGCGCGAGGAGTAAAAATATAGCTGTTATCACTAATATATGGGTAAAAAAAACTTACCAGTTTAAACTGTGTGTAAGGACAATGTGATGATATCAGTCCTTTAAAACAGCAAAAAATCATTTGGGTAACCTTAGATGGGGCTATTCTTATGGCGTCCTTACAATTAGCTGACTTTAGTTGGTAATCACTAACATAGTCTAAAGCCTTCTTCATTTGATGTTATTTGCGATCCCAATTTCCGCTTTCGATTTTCTTTAGCTACAGACCCCAGATTTTTTAAACATTGGCGTTAAAGCCCTCCTTTTCGACTCCGAACACGCCGAGTGTCCGATAAATAAGACGCTGACGCGATGCAGGGTTCCTGGGAATACAAGACGACGAACCATTTGCGCACCCGGAAAAAAAGAACAGAAAAGTCTGCGGTTGGGATCGAGAGTTTATACGGTATGTCGCCACGCGTGGACTTTGATTTCCCGAAAGACGTTGCCGCACGAAATTATAGTTGATTGTAAAAAGTGCACCGAAAATTATTGCTAGCGTCGACAGCGCGATACAGGCCTAGATTTTAGACTATAGGGCCTATAGGTTATTCGACGAACACTGCAAGAGACCATGTTCTATAGCTGGTCTGCACTAGACGCTATAGCTGTCTACAAAAAATATGTGTCGCTAGAAAAAAAAACGCGCTACAGCCCATAGGCCTACAGTTTTTGTTGCAGTACTGACCTACAATGTCATTGAAGGTCGATGATTTTTATGTCATTTAAAAGCCAATACGCCACTTCCTATTAGTGATTAATAGCAACGTACCTAGGCTTTACACCGGACCTCTTTGAGCGTTGATAACTCAGTGATGGTTAGCCGTAGAAAGGCGTGTGATATGTCAAAAGTTTTAGAATGTTGTAGACAAAAAAAGCCAAACTTGCATAGCATATCAATTAAATATTTTTTGCCTAATTTGCATAAATCTTCATTATCTTTGAAATTAGGCATTTGACTGCACTTCCATGTGCACGCGCTCACTGAACTCAAAAACTCACTGCCAAAAAGTCCAGATTTAAATTATGTAAATTATTCAGTGTGGGATAGCATGGCCACAAAATTTCAGTAACTGACCAGCTAAAAACGTGTGCCAATCGAATGCTGGGCTCAGCTGATCCTAAACACATTGACTCCAGCGATAGATCAGCTGCCTAAAAGGACTGATGACGGTTATGAATGCAAAAGCTGGGCAACTGCCTATATGTCGAATTTCATCTAAACTAAATGTATGTGTCAACCTCCTCAAACATAACCCTGCACCCACCAACATAGATCAAATCCCCTCTACCAAAAGGGTACAAGAACATACACTGTAGCCTACTCGTCAAGTTGCTATTGCGCGATTTTGGTTTCAACCAGGAGGGGGTATTTTTGAAATAAATCAATCAAAACAATCAAAACGCAACATCTATTGGCTATATAGCGTCGTTTGTCGCAAAGAAATCAGTGGCGATTTGATTGTGTTCAAATGTTAACATAAGCTTTAATAACAAAATCTAAAATTAATTATCTTTCCGGCACCAAAGACAAGGGACAAGTGTTTGAATAAGTTGTGAAAAATTAGCTGGGGGTTGAACTTTTCGACGGTGAGAGACCGACCAAAATTGTGAAGTAAATCGTATGTCCAGTTTTTTTGGCCCACCCTGTATTTTGTACCGTTTAGCCACAATAGTGCGAAGCGGTTTTTACGGTCACCCAAAGTCAATGATTTCCATCTCATGATCTGACATAGGGCGTATGTCATTTCCTGTTAGTGATGCATAATAGTAACCTTGGCCATATCTCTCACCGTTTCCACGATATGGCTATAGTTTTTCGTTGAAAAAAGCACATTTTTCTATCCTCCGTTCATTCAACCCCGAATTTGAAAATGTTTCTCTTACACTAGATGGTCGAAATTTTGCATCCATAAGTTTAAGAAACAGGGTTAATTACTAATTTTCCCGTACGACTTATCGTTTAACAACAATACATCCGTTAGACGAACAGACAGAGACGACACATCGTGCCATATGGGACGCTCTTCAGCAGAGCTGTAGCGCGTCATCAAATATCAGTGTTGTCAAAAACCAAAAAAAAAAATCACGGGCTGGTTTTCGCCTCATATTTGGTTCAGAGTGACTCTCAGCGGCGTTATGCGCTTTCTATCACTTACTTAATTTTACCATCAACCAAGGATCGAGCCAGGCTAGCTTAGGCCTATTTGAAAACGGAGAACTAATATTTTATAGTTTTAGTGTTTTACTTTTACAACTTTATAAAATAAAATAGTTTTACCGTCACATTCAGCAATCAGCATGTAACTGTGATTGGTTATAATGGTTAGTGGTTATGGGCAATGGGCCTAGATTTCACCAACATAGGGGCCTATAGGCATACTAAAGCGCCTCTGTAAAATATTTGCATAAGCTTACAAAAATGACAGTGATTAATATTTTCACGCAGTACAATCTTAAACTGTTGCCTGTTTTTACCAATACATTGCACTGCATCAGTTAACTTTTTTATACTGATCGGTTGGACTTTTTAGTTAATTGTTTAGCAAATTAACCGCTTTGCGCATCCCTAGTTTTTACAGCTTTGGCTTAGCTATTCTATGCGGCTTGTTTGTAAACAAAATCTTGCCAAATAAAAATAAAAACATTTAACGTTTTAAATGACAGATGACACAGAACATGCATATGCGAGTAAACCTAAGCCTGATATTTCTAAATTGAGCCGCTATAAAAATGCTACTCGCTGGTCCGACGAACGCAACAATCCGTGCGTGAAGGTGACCTTAATGGGCACGGGTAAAATGCGGATGTGCGGACATGCGGACCGACCAACGGGTAAACTGCGGACCAAACCTGTGGACCAGTTCTGCCGCAGTTTGCCCGTTAGTCGGTCCGCAGGTCCGCATTATCTGTATAAGTCCAATTCAAATTCACGGGCACTGTTTTCAAGATATTTCCAAAAATCTGTTTCATAGACTGTTTAATGCCACCAAAGAATATTTAATTTTTTTGACCTTATCTTGTAAAAGAACAAATTTTGAGACAGCAGGTTGGTAGGGGGGCATTTTTTCGAATTTTTGAGCTCCGGTGCATCGTTTTCGAGATATTTTCTATAATGTGTTTAAAGAATATTTAAACTTAACTTTGTTATCTTTTTAAGCTAGATATGACGTGCTAGGCTGGTCACGTCGACTTGTGTAACTTAAAACAAGTTCAAAAAAGCAATTTATTTGACAGTAAATTATCTGTCGTATTTGCACTTGCAATTGCCTGAACTGCAGCAGTAAATGCTTATACAGGGGCCTAAAACATGAACACCATAGTAAGCTTATACACATTATGGCACATCTCCCATTAAGCATTGGGTCCGCGTTTTGGTGGTCCGCAGTTTACCTACTGGTCTGCTCTAGCAGTCCGCAAGTTTTGGTTCGCAGTTTAATCGTTGGTCGGTCTGCAGGTTCGCAGGTTCGCATTTTACCCATACCCGACCTTAATGTTGTAGCTCTGTAACATTGGCCTGTTTCTCAGCTGTGTTCTCTGCAAGTGTGCAAAAAAAGTTTCTTACATCAGTAGTCTACCGTGAGATCCGGATTGAGATTTGGATAAATGGTGTATTTTGGCATATTTACTACCAGACCTTATCTGCAAAGTAAGCTGGCAGAAAACAGTGTTTTTAGTGCATTTGCAGCATCAGTGGCTTAATCGCAAAACTTCCCCACTCAAATGCTAAGGCTAGCTCTAACTCTAAGCTTAATTTTATCTTAATCATAATTGGGTCCTTAACTTTAACCCTAATCTTGACCCAAAGGCTAACCCTAAGCCTACATTACTATGTTAAACTTTCTGGTGGGGAAATTTTCTACTGCACCACACCAGTTTATGGGTGTATCAGTAGCTGACTTGTTTTGTCCATTCTGTAATTTTATCTTATGTAAAACAGTTTAATATCACCTTACTGTTCTGTTCTGTTGTGCCAGGAGTCGCAGATGTCATTGGATTGCATGGCGGACAATGACTATGATCATGATAAATGCTCACTGTACTTTCACAACTACCGCAATTGCCTCAACTTCTGGGTATTTTACGAATTTTGTAAAATTTATTTTTTATTGACAAATGTGATTATTATAAAGTGATCTATTATGTGTTTACATTTCGTTTTCTGATACACTGTGTAAATGGTTAATGAAAGTTTCTGTATTTTCTGAGTATAAAAATGTCAAAATTATGGAGAATTTGCCAACAATTTAAAAAACCTCCTTTAATATTGCTGGGTTTTTTTCAGTGTAATGTTAGTGTCACAGCTTTGACATTGTGAGTTAAGATCCTTTTTTGTGATTAATTCTGAGAAATATTGATTTTAGCCATTAAAACAGTTGTGCATTTACAAACTGACATCCAGATTCATGTCAATTCGGTAAGGAGTTTTCATAAGTTAAATAAAACTAACTACTTTAATCAATAGTGTGTTGTTTTGGTATAATAAATGTTTACTGGTATCAACGTTATTGTAATGTTTGCATTAAAAAATTTATTGAGCAATTGTAAAGAAGTAAAAAAGTAAAAAATATATCATCAAACATAAAATTAGAATGTCACTGTGTGGCTCTAATTCATTTGTGATGTCACATGTCACTATACATAACCTGTGTATGCTAGCGCACAATCGATGCAAATGGCACAGTGCTGAAAAACGCCACGCTGTAGGTGAAGACGCATCAGCAGATGAAAACTGTACATGTGTGAACAAACGATCTATACTAATAAAAAGTTGAAGTTTCTGACAACAAAAACTTCACAGAAAACCCAGCTATATATCCATTTGTGCATCTGTACATGGCACAATGTGCTGGCGTGTTTCGTTTTTGCTATATTTAAATAATTCAGCTAAAAGGTGCAGACTGCGGCAGCTGAGTGAGTTCCACCTACAATCGCTACCGGGTGTCAATACGCTGCCAAAAATATTAGAACTGTGCCGTTTTGCAGGTTATGTATATAAACGTGTTTTAATCGATTGATTGATTTAAAACTTGATGTGACTTTTCAGCAACGTGTGGCACGTGATAGGCGTCGGCAGGGAATTTCCCCGGAATTGCCACCAGAGAGTGAACGCAACGCTATTCGAGAACAGTATGTGAAAAATGCAGGGAAGAAAAATGTGCCAGGGAGCATAAGTTAGTTTTTATTGAAGTTAGACAATTTTGTAAGACTTCCAAATTGCACTATGCAGTAGAACACTGTTGACCATTGACTGTTGGCTTTCAGGTGAAGTATTGTGTTTTGGTCTGTTAGTGAATAAGTGTACTTAATGTGCCGTTATTTGCTGAAGTGTTTGTATTACTGATGTTTTTTACTTAGAGCTGTCGAAGCATTAATTTTTTATTGCATTAACGCACTGCGTTAATTTTTTTAATGCACCCAGACCCATCAAGAGGGAGAGTAGGGGGGAGGGTAAGTTAACCCGGGCCCCAAGATGTTTTGGGTACCCGCCTGTAGAATATAGAAAGTTAGAAACATTTTAGACATGTACTCAGCAATAACTGGCGTCATAGCTAGCATAGAAATTTATTAGCCTGTCATCGGAATAATTATTTATTTACAGTCTAGTGATTTAAAGGCAACTACAGTTTAGTTACTTGAATTCATGCGATTGTCAATTAACCGCAGTTTAACGGAATACTGGAACTTTTGCTTTGCAGAATTTAGTACATTAACATAAATTCACGTATATGCGTTAATTTTTTTAGCGCGCATCAATTTTTTAAATGCGCTTTTATTTATTAATGCATTAATTTGACAGCTCTACTTTTGCTTTTCATGTTTGGATTCGACAGTAGTTGATAATTAGTATTAGGCGTTTAGGATGATGTATGCTATCGAATGGTTTAGTAAAAAGGAAGCTCCTAGATTTTTTGTAGCAACATATTTTTACCTTAAATATGTTTATACACTGCCTAAGTGAAATTTTGTCAGCTTTATCATAAGTGTGTTACATCACTCGGTACATGGTATTTCATAAAAAACACCCCCTTTTTTTCTTTCATAATTCACTCAAATGACAGCCAATTTTCATGAAATTTTTATCAGTTGTAGCTGAAGAAATACTAATTCAAAATATTTCACCAAAATATGGCAGTTGATTAAATATTTTTTGAGTGAATTATGAAAGAAAGAAAAAGGGGTTGTTTTTTTATGAAACACCATGTATATTCCAAAGCTGACTATATTTCACATTGTCACATTTATAGGATATGAGGTTTACAACTGATGTGCCTTGTGAAAGAATGCTAACAAGAAATTTGAGCTAATGCTCACGGGACACGTGAAAGCCTATAGCAGTTCCTGTTCGCAAACTGTCAGTCTATCTCCAGCCATTTCATCGCGACTTTTACGGGGGTACCACTCTTTGATGCCCCTGTGTGCAGGTTTCTTTGAACATCAAAAATCAAGACTTGGACTGTCGAAATCTACGTTCAATGCTGAAAATTTCATATGCTGCTTGTCCATGTCTATCTCAATTGGTTTCGGCGCATTTCGCTCTTGCAATGTGTCTCGCAGCTTGAAATCGCCAAAAAAAATCCATAAAACTGCCTATTTTGGCGTTCAAGGTCATTCAAGTCATTGAATTGGGCGCCAATCGAGAGCCAGTGTACAACTTCCTATTAGTGATTAATGGTGAACCTGTAATGGTTAATGATTAACCTATGCCCTATCTTGCACCGTTACTGAGATACAACGACTTATTGGCCAAAAATCGCAAATTTTGCCCACCCCCTCTCATTTAGCACCCTCGTTCGGGGTGACCCCCTTTGAATTTATGAAAAACCTTTCCTGTTCCTGAAACTAGAGTCTTCCAGGCAGCAGACGGTGAAGATTTGGTGATCCTAGCTTGGACTGTTTTTGACTGATCCACATCTGTGTGAAAAGCAATCTAATGTGTATTCGCTGATTCACAGATTATTTTGTTTCGAAAAGTAGACTTAGTTGTTATATTGACTTCTAGGTACATTCAGTGATTACTAGTTAGTAGAAGATAATGTGATTGTGTAGCCATAAAATGTGATTACGTGAACATCTGTATTGTTAATACTGCACATTTAGTGTACAAATATAATATTTGATTAGTCTGGATATCATCAATATCAATTTTTATTTTTTTTATGATCCGATGTACCAAATTCGCCTGTAAACTTTTCGACTTGAAAAAAATTGTTAAACAACTTTTGCTAAAGTGTTTTCATAAACTTTGACTATTGACAGAATTATATATTTGCTGCCTATTAGACATTTTTGGACAATTGTCATAGATTTCTGAACAACATTAAGTGCCATCATTGAGAATGATAAGTTTGTCACAGTGTTATTCTACATGCATGCAGACTAAACAAAAATTAATATTAATAGTTTAGTTTGGGTGGGTGATGTGGCATATTGATAACACGTTGTGTCTGATCAATGAAATCACTTCTTACACCGGGCAATGTCAGTACTTGGATGGGTGACTCGGTATGTGACCATCTGCTTAGATCAACTCAGCTTTTCATTCCTCGAGTATCAGCTATCTGGCTGGGGTTAAGGCGGGCTGCCATTGGCGGTTTTAGGCCCGGGCCGGGGGAGGCTATGCAGTTTTGCTCCAGCCCCTTCCCCCCAGTTTCGTGGCCACTCATGATTTTTTTTGCAAGGATAACACAATTATCTTATGTTTTTGTGTTTTCAAGGTTTACAAAAGTGAGCAAATTTGCGGCTTCCATTGAATATCCAAAGACCAAAAGTGCTTCAGCTTCAGGGGGGCTTTGCCCTTAACTCCCAGACCAGGGGCTCTGCCCCTGGACCACGCTGGAGGTTCTGCCCCCAGACCTCTGTTAGAGGCTTGCGCTACTGCACTTGCTATAGGACCATGACCCTCCAGATTTGTGGGCTGGAACCGCCACCGCGGGGGCGTTCACCTGTGTTGGGTTGCAGGTAATACTGTGATCTCATATGGTTGGTGATGCTACGTGGACGGTATCTCTGGAATGGTTTCCATTAGGATCTATAACACCACCTTTTAATTTTTTAAAGTTAATACTATTGAAAAATTCGTAGGAACGTAAAAAATTTTTTACCAATACACTGTACAGTAAAGTTGCAATTAAGCGATCGATCCCATCATACCACAAACTTGTGTCGCTTGTGAAATCTTTCAGTAGTCTAAAGCTGCGAGTATTTCACACAAATTCACATCAAATTGGGAAGGTGATGGGGTCTTTAACAATAAGTGTTTTAAAGTTTACCAGTGATTTGGCTAGTAAGTGATTTTGAAAATCAGTTGTGACAGACCGCATGTACGTCGATGATTGACCTTGGTTGTGACCGCAGTAGCATACGTTACGTTAACTCGGGACAATTCACGTTATTAGTCAGCTCAAACTAGTAATGCAAGATGGCTACGATGTGGAATCCGGAAAGTGATGGATTACAGCAGATTCTACAGTTACTCAGAGAGTCCCAGTCTCCTGATAATACGACACAAAGGACCGTTCAACAAGTATCCTTTATTACATGACATTGTGATACTGCGAGCTTACAATGCTCCGTAAACTATATAAAAAACGCAGTAGATTGGATTTGAGAAAGTATGCATTTAGCAACAGAGTAGTTGATCACTGGAATGCACTGTCTGATGCGTGTGTAACCAGTAATACAATAAGTCAATTTAAAAATTGTTTGAAACGGGAATTGCAACCGGAAACACACAGTTAATCTAGTTATTAGGATAGTAAGCGTTATATGGCTTTTGCCTGTGCTTACCTAGGCCACCAGTAGTTCTGGTGGCTTCGGTGAATTCGGTAAAGACGGTAATGTCATTCACAGGACTACGCGGCCTTAAGGAAAACGCATGTTCTTTGGGATGATGGTAAAAAGCGGATCTGCGGATATCACAACAGGGTTAAGGCTAGGGTTAGGGATAGGGCTAAGATTAGGGTTAGGGCTAAGTGTAGGGATAGGGTTAGGGTTAAGAATAGAGTTAAATGGTTACATTAATAGATTACAGCCTAATTATGTGTTACGACATCCGCAATCCACTTTTTACCCATAGCCTGTTCTTTGGGCATTTTTCAGTCCTGAAAAAGATCCAACTTGTGTTATATGTCATGTCTGTGACATTACGTCTAAGCCACGATTTGTTTTGGTTGACGGGGGTGTCTGGTTTTTTGCCTTTATGCCGTTTCGCCCCCTCTCTGATTCGCCTCTGGCTCTTTCACCCTCTGGCTTTTTGCCTCCTGGTTTTTTGCCTCTTGGCTGATTCGTCCTCGCACCTTGGACGATTAGCCCATAGCTCGTTCGCAAACGGGGCGAATCAGGCTCGGCCATTGGCGAAATGGCAAATCGGAAAAAAAAGCCATAAATCATGCCTCTTCGCCCGCTTGATAATTGCCTGATCATGTTGATGCTAGGTGGCGTAGGTGCTATTGCAAAAGTTTCTCACTAGGAATTTGAAATAGTGATCTAGAATTAAGGTTAGACATACAGTTAGGTTTTGCCTTAAGATTCAGTTTACTTTTGCGATGGCGTGTTCTTCAAACGAGAAGATGGCTAAATGTATGCTTTATATTCACGATTATTTTATATATACCATGTAAGTTTGGTGGTATTGGATAAACACATTACCAGCACGCAGTTGATTTATTTTTGAAGTTTAATTTGGGTAAATTGCCGTGTTTTATTATATATCGTGTATTTTGGACAAGCTGCCATTTCTTAACGTCTGTTGCTAGAAATTGGAGGAACTTAATCAGTATCCAGACTTCAATAATTATTTAATATTTGTGCTGACAAAGCTAACGTCGGAAGGTAAAATCTGTCTTGTGTATTTTTGTTACAGCGTAATGCTGTTGCTGTATTGCTGTACATGGGGTTTAGCTTGTCAGTGTCATGTGTCGGCATTCCAAAATGTGTTAAAAATTTGTTCGCACTCTGCTTTTGTAAGTCAGTGTTATGCTTAGAATTGCTTTACAATCTCGTAGATGGCAGCTGATAGGCATGATAGACATTGTCTGTGCCAGTTAACTGTTGGACCAGTAGTGCAGCCAGGAGACATACCACTGCTCCAATCAACTCCACTAAGCCTTCACCCTGTATCCTGTAAGCTACTTCTTGCTTTCCATCTTGCTGGGGGTAGGAGGCTGAGTTGTTGAGAATCTATGTGTGCTGCGATGCTGTTTGTGTTTTCAGATGAACCAACGAGGTCGCTCAGTGGTCTTATACTCAAGAACAACATCAAAATGCACTACGATAAGTTGCCTCCCGAGGTGTTAAACTTCATCCGACAAGCATGCCTGAGTAGCATTGGCGATCCATCCCCGTTGATCCGTGCAACCATCGGCATACTGATCACGACGATGGTTGCCCGTGGTGGCTTGGAGAACTGGCGAGACCTTCTGCCCAACCTTTGTCAGCTTCTTGACTCTAATGATTATAATATCTGTGAGGTACGTGGCAGGAGTTTTAACAATTTTATTTGTGTAAGCCGTGAGCATTTTGTTTCACACTGTAAACTGGATGATAGCACATCACTAATGTGCAGGAAGTGGCTAAAGGGTAGTGTTATGATCAGTGAAGTGTTGTGATTGTGTATATTCTATGGACTGAAAATTTATGATAATTAATAGACAGCTGATAGTGCTAATCTGTCGGCACACATTATTGTGTGCAGTTGGGTGTTTTCTATTGGCTGTAAATTTGGTATCAATCAATAAGTCCGTTAAACATCATCTTTTAATGAATTTTTTCAAATAGGGCCTGCAGTTTGTGTCAGTTGACATGAAGTTTTGACTTTACACAGTACACACGGAGAACTAAAACACTGATAAGTAGGGCCCACAGTTTTCCACGGCAAATTTTGCCAAATTTTTTCATGGGCTAGCTCGCAAAAATTTGCGGCTCACCGTGGCAAAATCGTCCAAATCCCGGGGCTTACCGCAGCCTTCTGTTTGTGAGTAAAGTGTGCTTTAAAACTCCAGTTACTGAAGGCTGGCACTGTTGCTCCTTTTATGCTGGCAACATACAAAAAAATCAGTCATTTTTTTCTTTTCAAGAGTGCAATCTGTCAATTATTCGCATTGTGTTTATTTTAGAATGTGCCGTATTTTGATGGTAATATTATTTCGGCCCGCAGTTTTAGGCAGATTTGTTTGACTTTTCTCTGTGATAGTTGAAGTTAAACGTAGTTAAACTGTTTAACTACGTTATCAAGCCGACAATCGTACTAATCATTGGTCATTTCTCAACTTGCTGCAAAATTCTGCGAAATTCCGCGGAAATGCAAACATTCCGCGGAAAACGTCAAATTCCGCAGCTCGGCTCGAAATTCCATGGCCTGCGGAAAACTGTGCGCCCTACTGATAAGATCTGTGCCATAATGTTGTTCACTATCACTGCAGTCCGACACTGAACAGAAGTTAATGTGGTTGTTTCTAGGGAGCATTCGGAGCACTGCAGAAGATCTGTGAGGATTCTGCTGAACTTCTAGACTCTGATGCCCTCGATCGACCTCTGAACATTCTCATTCCCAAGTTCCTACAGTTCTTTAAGCACAGCAGTCCTAAAGTCAGGTACAATACACATGCAGCTCAGCAATGGCATACTTTTGTCATGTTGTGTCGGTTTCCAGTCTTAGTTGCAAGTTGTCAAGTTTTACCAATATATGTAGCTTGTATTCATTTTTTCTGTAATAGTATTTTTCGTAGTTTATTGGAATTGGGAACAGTTTTAACTACGGTAAGTGATTGATAAAGCTCTATGACATTGGTTTGGATGACTTTGTTTACTGTCAAAATGATATTAATTGTATTGTTTGTTGTATCACAGTGAACCGTACTAACCGACTAGTGCAGAGAATTGCATATCAGTTTTGGCCTGTCCGTAGATGATGTACAGTTCAGCCATTAGTGATAGCAATCCCATTCTCAATCCCAGCATGGAGAAATTTATAATCTCAGGATCCCATTTTGGGATTAGGCTTACAGATTGGTCGTTATTTTGGTATCCTTAATTAACTTACTTTACGCATGCAATGTAGTATAGGCCCCTACAGAAGGTATATCCGACCTGTAGAGAGTGACGGTGACTGTCAAAATACAAAATCAGTGCACAGCACAAAGTAGTACTCTAGCGCACATAAAAAATATTTTATTCATCACAAGGCTAAAATTCTTATTTCTATCATTTAACATGCAATTTAAACCAATTTTTGTAATCCCAAAATCTCGGGATTGGGACGCCACCAATCTTGGAATTCGGGATTGGCGAAAACGGTCGCGATCCCGGGATTCGGTATCCCGGGATTGCAATCTTTATCAGCCATCCACCCATCTTCCAGCAGTCTTGTCCTCTATTACCTCGTAACTGAAAATAAGCAAAGAGCCCAGCTTTTGCTAGGGATAGCCATCCACACGCGGGTGTTGGAAGGCCAGCAAATGATTTTTATGTCATGTGAAACAACTTACGCGACTTTCTGTTAGTGCTCAGTAGGAACCACCGCCAGACTAATTATGTTTCTGTTAGCATTTAGGAAAATTTAATACAATATTCATGACAGACGAGAGAAAGACCTGTCACTTTTTAGCAGAGGGCCAGACCTTTAAGCTTAGAGCTTAACGGTTGGCCCAGAAAGGCATAGCAAAACCAAAACTGTTCACATCTTCGCTTGTTTAATGATACGCTGCTACTAGTGCAGGCCCCTGGCGTCAGTCACACCAGTGCACCATATCTCATGGCATAATGTACATATACTAGCAGAAATTTGCTGCTGAATGAATGATATACACGGTGGGCCATAAAAAACGTGGCACTTTACTTTTGTCCATGTCTTCGCCAATTAATGATTGATTTTCAAAATTTTTTCACAGACACACTTTGCGAACAATTTGCAATAATGTGATTATTATATATGCCACCACATCGTATATGCGTCTCTACACTACCTTGTGAAATATGAATGAAATATCCATGAATAACGATAATAACAAACAAACATTTTAGTAAAATTGTAAAAAAGAACACTTCAGATCATCATTACGGTGAATGATCAGTATGACACTAGACTGTGTGGGTCTAACAGTCTAGCGTCATATGGATCATTCACCGCAATGTTGGTCTGAAGTGTTTTTTTTCATTTACTCAAATGTTTCTTATTATCGTTAAGTTTTCTTACATTTATGTTTCACAGGGTAGTGTAAAGATGTATTTACGGTGTGGTGGGATATATAAAAATCACATTATTGTGAATTGTCCGCAGAGTGTGCCAATGAAAAATTTGTAAAATTGGTGAATAATTGGTGAAGATATGGACAAAAGTTAAGTGCCACGTTTTTTATGGCCCACAGTGTAGAATGCTGGTTGTCGTTGCAGGTCGCATGCCATCGCCTGTGTCAATCAGTTCATCATTTCTCGCACCGAGGTCCTCATGCTACACATTGACAGCTTCATTGAGGTTTGTTTTCATTCTCTTTTCAACTAGAAGTGATCACGGATCTCATACCTTTGTCGAGAACGGTGCTGCTGCCACCTGGTGAATACAAAGGACTGAATGCACTGCAGCTGTTATCTCCCAGTGATAGTGATCCTTGATACATGAAGAATTCAGATTGCTGTCAAAATCTAATTATAACTCATGGAGGAGGCGATTAAGATTTATAAACTGAGATTCTGTAACAAGGTGGTGTCACCATTCTCCGTAGAGGTTTGAGATCTGTGGTTGCTTGTAATTTGTCTTTATGATTATATTGGTAATTCCAAATCAGATGGTTGTCATATATTTTTGATTGGTTATGCCATCTGAGTGATGTGTACAGTGTTTTTCCTGAACAGTCTCTCAGTATTGGATTCCGTAATGTACTGCTGGGGAGGGTAAGCAACTGGAGTTGGTAAGCAAGTAAGCTGTATGAGCTTATACCACTCCAGACAGTGTGGTATCGTACTGAAACCACGCTCAGATGACACCTAGTCGTTGTTTGCATTATGATGCATGACTGCAGCTGGAAGTTATGAAAACACTACCAGTGCGAGCTGTGTATGGTTTAAGTTGTAATTAACAGCAGCAGTAGTAGTTGCAGTCGCTGTTGTTGTAGAAACGTTTGATTGTTTCGTGTCTGTGTAGAGTCTTTTCTTTCTGTCGACTGATGAGGACAGCGAAGTTCGTAAGAACGTCTGTCGGGCTCTCGTCATGCTCGTGGAAGTGCGCATCGATCGGCTGATTCCTCACATCAACAACCTCGTTGAGGTTCTCACACTCTGTGTTTAATTGCTTCACAACATTATATGGTTAAGCATTTATAAAACTTTGATAGAAAAAACATCAGAATCTAATGTGAACAGACTCAAAGTTCTTTGGTTGGTTATTCTGGAAGTGGCGTCTTCGTTCCGGAAATTGCCGAACATGATCGAAGCCACACGAGTTGCAATTGCTCTTTGTACCATATTTTTATAGCATAAGGATTAATAATATATATTAGCAACCAGATGATGAATAAATAGTGACAAATTAATTTTTGATGAGGCCAATTAGCACTTTTTTTCAGTTATGTAAATTGGCGAGACTTCGCCTTTAATCTCTAACTGCGTGTCTGTCTGTGTGCATGTATACAGTACATGCTGATGAGAACACAGGACAGTGACAGCTCAGTGTCACTGGAGGCGTGTGAGTTCTGGTTGTCATTGGCCGAGCATCAGATCTGCAAGGAGGTGCTGATGCCTCACATTGGTCACCTGATTCCTGTGCTCATTGGAGGCATGAAGTACTCCGAGATTGACATCATACTCCTCAAGGTACATGGTCATGTACTACTAGTGTAGTTTAATCGTAACTTGGTAATGGTCATATTAGTTGTAGTAGTGGCAGTTGTTGTGAATCTGCTGAAAATTTTTGTTTTTACCCGCGACACCCGCTTATCTTAGCCATCGTCCAGGCTTCCATTCGTCTGTTCGTCTGTCACACTCTGCGATTGTATCAAAACAGCGCAAGCTACGATCATGAAATCTTCACTGTGGCTGCCACAAGGACTCTAGTTTTCTGTGACAAAATTTTGT
>Ga0056128_1003485_pt1 | contig 19320 bp, 12 predicted proteins | sample WorMetLIZISLAND2_FD_71113 | JGI IMG/M metagenome (GOLD analysis project Ga0056128, IMG submission 71113) | Marine gutless worms symbiont microbial communities from Max Planck institute for Marine Microbiology, Germany - Olavius geniculatus... ... | reverse complement strand
ATAAGCAATAAACATAATTCACAATAACATAGCAGTTTGTAATCTTCAAAAAGAAACAAGAAATATTTTAGATTGTGACCAATCTAATGTACTCCTTGCACACATTATTTTCTCTTGTATTCTTTTAACTGCTTTTTAGTTCCTTTCTTTTCACACAGCAAATGACATCATCGGTCACGTGACCATTTGACTCCCGCGGGTCGACTTCCTGTCGATGGTCCATAGTGACCATGCATCTATCTAGCACCGTTATGGAGATATGGCCGTTTGAAGTTCTTCCAGGAAGGCTCTTCCGGGAACAGGTCGGTCGTCGGTCGGTCCTCAATATTACACTGATCAATATTATACTCCTCTTCGCGACGTTAGGAACGTAGCATGCGAGGAGTAAAAAAGAATGGTGGGGGAGAATATGCCAAACAGGACGCGAAAGCTCTACTGGTCCCTCTCCCACGGACAATATCGAGTGAGAAATAACTGGAAAAATAAAAAGAAATAAATGGCCATTAATGTATGATTTTGTGCACTGTAGGAGACTATGAACTTCAAGTTCCAGTTCAGTTTTGAACTCTTGGGAACATTAGTCATACATACATTTAGAGCAATGCAAACTGCCATTAAAACAATGGTACTTTGTTGGCATGTAAATATTATTGTGCTCATATGCAATATATTCACTGAAATATCAACAGAAAAATACAATGGTGGTGGGGTAAAAGTTCTGTAAATAATCTACTATTCCCATATTTCCTTAAAAAAACTAAAGTGTAACAGCATAAGTAATGAGGCCTGTATCCCACGACCATCATCTGCTGAACATTTAGGCGTGCTGCATTATAGTGTCTACAGCTCTTCACAGGAAACCCATCTTAAAGCTATAACTGCAACTAGACGTAAGTAAATGCACCTCACGTCAACCCAGCCGATTTTATCTGCAGACAAAATCGCCCGATAAAAATCTGTCGTGTGTCATGCAAAAATCACCCGATTTTGTCGGCCAAGATAGAGCATGTTCTATTTTCGAAGATTTTGTCGGCCAACTTTTTGTATACCGGACAACAAATTTTGTTTATGTTGCCATGGTGATTGTTTACAACGGAAGATGAATATTTATTTTAGTTATTTATTGTGTTTGCTATTTATTTTCGTTCATTAGATGCAGATAAAAGTGATGCAAGTATTATTTTGCGATCTGCATTTCGCTGTTGCGCTAGCTGATATTGTACGAATTAGCAGACGAAAATATCAGCCATGTGCCATGATTCATCGATTTTGTCGGCCGATTTCGTCGAGCAACTAAACCATGCCCACAAAAGTCGGCCGACTTTGTCGTTCGTCTGACATCCCCTTAATACTCAATTTACCCCCAAAGAATGGCTGAGTTGACCTTAATGGCTAGTTATATACTGAAATGGTTTACCTATCAAAAGAAAGGCAGTCAGGCCCAGCACAGAGCTATGTTGATCGGAGACAACATGTTAACCACCATATCATACCATCACCCAATTTACCAGTCACAAGCTAATATCGCAAATCAGACTGGGAAAGATTTTTATTAACCATGAGCGGTGACAACGGTCGCCTCTAGGCTGAGAAGTTTTCTGCGGCCTCGACTTAACGAACTGCTCCAGCCAGAGTTGATGTACAAACGAAAACCATCCTTGTAGAAATCTACAACACATAATCAATCATCATCAAGAATATTAAGCAAGTCATTAAGACAAGTTTTATTGTTTCAACAGTAGAAACAACAAATCTGAGCTAATGCTCATGAGACGCATGAGAGCCTATAGCAGCTCCTGTTCGCCTGTTTGCAGACTGTCTTGGTCTATCTCCATCTATTTCGTGGCAAATTCACTCTTCGGCAGCCGAAAATCACAAAAAACTACCAAAACTCCGATTTTTGGGGTTCAAGGTGATTCAAGAATCAAGATCATCGATGTTGACACCATTCTAAGAAGCTCGTCGCTAGTGCTTGTGTGCTTGTAAGTTATGATAAGCTTATCTGCAACCGTTTTCATGTTAGACAAGCCAATAGCGGCAAAATAAGAAAGAATGCCCCAGTTTCTCCCCCTTGTTTTAGGGGAACCCTCACCCAGTGGCATGAAATTTTGTCACAAAATACTAGAGACTAGAAGCTATCATATGGTGAAAACCCGAAGTCTCTATCTCACCTGCGCTCCAATCAGTACCAGGTCAGACAGACAGACAGACACCAAGACAGAATTACTGTAGCTAATATGTGCTATGGTTATATGCTAGCTCTTGCATGTAAAAACCGACTAGATAACACCACACTATAATACAGCTTACAAAACATACAATAATCAAGTTCAACAGCACCAGATATGACAGCATTACAGTGTTCCCTGTCTATACTGATAAAGATCAACAGCGCATTATAATGTCTAGAGTTGCAGAGCTTTGCAGAAGCAGGAAAAAACAAAATAAGTTTCTGATGTAAAGGAGAAGATCTGATCTGACTCCAAATATTTGGACTACAGATACAGAAGGTGTGCTTCCTGAAATGAGTCAGACTTACAGATCATACATGACCAAGGTGACAAGAAATACAATCAATTCATATAATCTCCTACTCCGACAGTTCCCAAACATTCACATTTAAGGACACCACTCAACACAGATGAAATAGCACTAAAAACCAGTCACAAAATGATCTAATACCGGTAATAATAACGTTATGACTCCCAAGATCTTTACTACTGAGGCACAATGGGGCACAAAACTAATTCGAAACAAGTAATTTGAGCAAAGCTCATGGAACGCGTGACAGTTTTAGCAGTTCCTGTTCGCCAATTGTTTTGGTCTATCTCCAGCCATTTCATTGCAATTCACCCTTGAAGTGTGCACCGCAGCCGAAAATTGCCTAAAACACTAAAACCCCACATTTTGAGAGGTTCAAGGTCATTCAAGGTCATCGATGTCAATACCGCTAAAAAGCTCGTGACCAATGCTTGTTATGATAAACAGCATGTCTGTGCCTATATGCAACTGTTTTCATGCTAGATGTGCCAATATTGGTAAAATAACCATTTTTTAAAGGGGTGTCCCTCTTTGACGCTCGCGTGTGCAAGCCTCCTTGAACCTATGGGGTCAGCACGTGAACTGCTAAAATCTGCGTTTAATGCTAAAAATTTCATGCACAGGTTGTCTTGGTCTATCTAAAGCCATTTGTCGCAAATCACTCTTAAAATGTGTGCTGCAGCCAAAAATTGCGAAAAATTCACTAAAAAGCCTTATTTTGGGGGTTCAAAGTCGTTCAAGGTCATCGATGTTGATAAATCAAAAAAGCTCATCACCAGTGCTTGTTATGATAAGCAGCATGTCTGTACTTATCTGCAGCCGTTTTCACACTATACGAGCCAACGGCGGCAAAAGATAAAGTTTTTAAAAAGGGGTACCAGGTACCCCTTTGATGGCCTCATTAAAGGGGAACCCCTTCACCTAGGGACACGAAATTTTGTCAGGATAAACTAGAGTCCTTGAAGCAGCCCATAGTAAAGATTTTGTGAACCTAGCTTGCACCGTTTTGATACAATACAGCAGTGTGACAGACGAACAGACGGACAGACAGACATCTCGATGATGGCTAAGATGCACGAAGCATTATATGCAGTCGTGCGCAAAAATAAAACTTAACACATTAAAAAAGCAACAACAACAATAACGATAACAACAACAACAATTACACCATCTAGCCACCACTTTTTTGGGGTCCTTGCAGTCAGGGCACCCTAAACTGAACTTGTACCAGTACCACAACAACAGTACTGCAAAGAGATATAAATGTACATTTGGCACAAACATTGCAGACAAAACCGAACTACAGATATGAGAAAAGCCTCGTCCGTCATACTTGTTAGAATAATGGAGTATAATGCAAAATATTGTATGTTTTGCTTCGGTTCTGTAGTACCCAGTAAGCTTTTGGTTAAACGTGTTATTTTTTGTTTTGTTTGCTCTCATTCATAGTGAATAAAGATGTATATAATGACTTACAGCGGGAGCAGATGCCGCCGACAGAGTAGGGACGAGGTCCAGCAATGTATGCGAGACCAAGGACGCCGTTGTCAAACCCGATGTGAGTGAAGAGATGTGCTAAGCAGAAATGCTGGTACGATGGATCACGACTGAACATCTACGATAAAAAACTGCTATAATTCACATCACATTAAATTTTAAAACCCATCCAAAAACCAACCGCCTCCGAAAAAATCAACCCCAAACTTAATACAATTTTAATTTCGTCTTCCACTAATGATGAAACGTTTTACTATGATTCAGTTCTCAAAATTTCAAAACCTATAAATTACCACAACCTGGGTTATTTATTTTGTGTGGCCATATTTAGCACTGTTGATTTGAGTAACTTAAACAAATCAAGTTAAACTCTGTTAAAAACCTGGGTTTAACCCTAAAATCCAAAACCCAATCAAAACCACCAGGTTAAACCTTTTAAAGCAGTTTTTAAACTCTCTCCCAAAAATCAGTTGTTATATAAATCAGTACTGTAAATGTTGTGTAATAGCTACAACTCCGAAATTTTATGAAAAAAATTTCACTGAATATACCTACAAAAAAACATGAAATTATTGCTGGTTACTGTCAATAACAGGCTTATATTTGAAATCATAATCGTTCACGACCTATCATGTCACCCAGTAATACTATGAAAAACCCTGGAAACAGAAATATACTAAGTGTGATGGCTATAGTTATAGCTGCAGGTTAAATTCACAATATCTAGAAAAAAGTATTAAACAAACAATTAAATACATTTTTAAAAATATAAGGTTTACCTCTAGCAGAGGCCCAGTCTCCCAGTCTTCATTTTTGTCATTCATATGCTCAGTGTTGTAATGTCCATATTGACCTGACGGACTCCACTCTGTATGAATCTTAATCTGCCCAAATCACACAAAATTCCAATAAAACAGACTGCACAATTTGCTTAATTTACATTAAAGTTTTTATAGCTAACAACCAAAAAAAGCAATATAAACGTGATTCATTTAGCTACAAACTACTACAGTAAAATTGATATATCCCATATTATATAAAAGTTGTAGTAGTAATATCTAATGATGCACTGATTAAAGGCCAAGTCGCACGAAAAACAATATTGGCTAAATATGTGTACAATGGAACACTAATTAATAATACGCTGATCAGTTGAAATGAAAAAATTGCTTTGAGGTAATTTTATCACGAATATGTTGTGCCAGCCGGATGTACCCGAATGTGCCAGAAATACTGATGACGTCACTCACAGGATGCTTGGTTGACAAACTGACATTCGCATTGGAAAATATTAAATCCATTAATTTTCCTCAGAATAATGTTAGATTTATAGTACATGTATGTGACATCAGAAATTATGTCATTGTTTATTCGTTCACTAATAGAGGTGTGTGGTTAGTAAAATTAATGATGTGCTGGAATATTGCAGTATTTAGTTGGTTAACTACAAATGAAAAAGTTGGTTTTTTTGAGACTATTTGGCCATAAATTAAACTGCATTTGACCCCAAAGCAATAAAGCTAGTTAGCAACCATCCTGCAGATGACGTCACAGTTCCGAATATGTCCGAAGCCATGAAAAGCAAAAAGTGAATACTTTAAACCTGATTTTTAAAATATTAAGATGTACCAGCAATCAAAAAATTAATGAATACTGACAAATTAGCATTTGATTAAGCCAATTAGTGCTTTATAACAGTTATGTAAAATGATGCGATTTGGACTTCAAGTAAACCCCAAACCATCAATTGGTCTCTTTTGTTCGTTTTAGTGGCTTGTTTTCCATGGTCCGAGTCATTCAGAAAATGTTAACTGACTGCTCTTTCTGGTACACAATTACCAATAATTCAACTTTAAAAAATAATCCAAAAATGTCATTAAAATAAAATGTTCACAACTTCTAAAGTTACTATACATTACAACAAAAATAATGCTACCGCACCTCTTTTATTTCAAATCCAAACCCAGATCCGCATGCACCGAACGAAGTACTTTTATAGATGGTATTAATGCTGTCAATCTGGCTAATCTAAAAACACAATTAAGACACAGATGCTACAGCATAAATCAGTTATACACCATTTGTATAAAATTAAAAAATACAATTAAACAACCAAATACAGAAAATATGCGAACACCCAAAAAATTTTCTCTCACTTAATTCTGAATGAGTTGGTTTTACAGTTCTACAACTAATAAAGTACTAATAAATTTTATTACCATTATTATTAATGACATTTATACGACACAGATTTGAAAAAAATGCAGCACAAGCGACAAGTCAGCCATTACAGGCTGTCAGTAGCTTCTGTCATAAAAAAATGTTTTCAGCCGACTACAAAATACAGTGACAAACCAGTACTCAATTCGCCAACACAGTGGGATAAAAGGCTGAGTTGACGATTTTGTACAGAGATGGTTTACCTGCCTCTAACAGTCACCCATCCAAGTTGTAAGCACCTGATGTGGCAAAGCCCCATAACCATCCAATCGATGTACTACTACACCAAGTAACTATCACAACAAAAAATTGAGCTAATGCTCACAAGACATGCGAAAGCCTATAGCAGTTCCGGTTCAGTAGTATAGGCCCTATCTCGCACCGTTACTGAGATACAGCGACTTATTGGCCAAAATCACAAATTTTGCACACACCCCGATCACTCAGCGACTTGTTCAGGGTAAACCCTTCAAATTTCTGGAAAAGCTTTACGGGTCCCGAAACTAGAGTCTTCCAGGCAGCCGAGGGTGAAGATTTGGAGAACCTAGCTTGCACCATTTTTGACTGATCCACCTGTGTGACAGACAGAGGGACAGACGGACAGAATTGCGATGGCTAAGATGTGCTGAAAGCAGTAGCTGCTTTCGTGTGTAAAAATGAAAATGAAACTGAAACCAACTATGTAGCTGGTAGTTCGCTGTAGGTTGCTACCACCCATGTCTCTGTAATAGCGATAGTCGGCAACTAGGAGCAGCGTACAGACTGGAACCGGCTTCGACTGTGTGCACGGTGACGTTGCACGACGACGACGATGAACACTACTGTCTGCATCAACAAGATACAAGATGAGAATCAAAATCACTTTCTCGTTCTTTAAGCACAACCACCACTTTAAATTCGTTGGTTGCTTTGCAATGACAGTGCTGTTAACAGACAACGTGCTAATCATGTGCAATAAACAGATCAATCACTCAGCGTGGACACAGATATCATAAATATTAATGAGCTATGTTGAGAGACTGGTTAAGAACCGAAGACTAGCCCTAAACAGATTAAATGTGAGCATGGTGCCTGTCTCAGAAACAGGGAGCATCACCAGCCATATGAATGATGAATGTGTCCCACTGTAACTTCAGCTGGGTGGGAAGAATGAGTTGACCTTAATGCACCAGTCTAGCACATAGCATGTATACACTAATGCACACTTGTGCATTTAATACTAAAACACTAACGTGTTTCCAGATTACTAGCAAACTCTGAAACTTAGTATTTGTATATCATGTCTGGAAAAAAAACATCCTGGACTTTTTTGATTGTAACTTAAAGAAGGATTATCAGATCTTAATAATTTTTGACACCAATATTTCTGACACAACTTGCGATCAAATGATTGTCCAATTTTCCGTCGCACCCATTGTCTGCTTCTACACTACCTGGGAAAACAAAATCAACGAAATATTACATTTTTATCCTATTTCACCTATTTGGGTTTTCCAGGTTAGTGCAAAAGCAGACATTTGTTTGCACCAAAAATGATTAAAATCTGAGTGAGTGAGCGAGTAGGGTTTCACGTCCCACCAGACACAGTATAGGTCATTTCAGGGATAGCCTTTTTAGGCAGAATGCACACAAACACATAGTAACAAAATGGTAAGCTTGACCTTTGCAATAAAGAAACAGAAAGTTTAACCTTTACAGAAACACAAAACACAAAAAACGACCTAAGCCTAAAAATGCAAGAACTCCATTATATGTGTGCATATGTAATTAACAATCTGTCAATCCTTTTTTAAGTCACAATCGATAATGTTGGGGATGCTTTTTGACGTATTTTCATTCAGTTCAACTCATATTTCATTGGTTTTGTTTTCTCCAGGTAGTGCAAAAACAGACATTGGGTTAGGTAAAATATTAAACAATCACTTGATGGCCATTTGTGTCAGAAATATTCGTACCAAAAATTATTAAAAATGGACATCCTTTCTTCAAGTGACAATCAATAATGTTCGAGATGTTTTTTTCCGGACATGCAGATACAATGGTGAATTGATGACAGCAATAGCATAAATACAGCACCACAGACAACAGACCTTTGTCATGTTTCGTATAACTTTCATCATTGTTGAGATACATCGTGTAATTTAAATCAATGTCAACACGAGCAGAGCCGCAGAAATTCGTTCTACAACACAAAAGAAAGGCGAAATTGCATCATCAGATGTTAAATGAGAGGATGTTAAGTTACTAAAACCAAAGTGATCTCAAGGCCAAATTTTCAGCAGGATTTACAGCACGAAATTCGAGGACTTTTCAATGACTTCCAAGAACATAAATTTGCAGTTTCCAAACACCAAAATTATGAATAAGAAGCCATATCCAAAATGCAGTGCTTTGAAATTTTTTGACTGTGGCTTCACAAACTTATAAGTGAAGAGTACAGATAATCTGTGAGTGAAACCAGTAGAACAATTTTAACTGTTCTAGGCAGAATTGTCACGTGCATGCATGCATTTGCTTCAAAATTGTAATTAAATGCAAAATTTCAACATACTGAAAATAAATTTAAATTCAAGGATTTTCAAGTACATTCAATCACTTTATCTGCTTTCAAGCTCTTTCAAAAGCCTTGATTTTTTCAAAATTCAAACACTTTCAGGGACTTCTGAAGCACATTACAAATCGTGTTTAAGATCTCGTTCTCATGCTTAGTCTTGCTGTTGTTGACCTGATTCTGATTCTCAGCCTCATAAAGCATTGTTCTCATTCTCATGCAGCTTGGTCTCATCTTATTCTTACAAAACTGTATCTGTAGTAGATAAGATTATGACATTTGAATAAGTAAATACATTAACTAGCATTCCAACTTATACACCAGTGATGAAAATAATATTAAAGCATGATGTAATGCATAAAACTAGAACAAAGCATTATCATTTGAAGTCACTACCACAGATACACTTGACAACGTTTGGTGATAAATAACAAGTTTATGAGAAATCAAAATTTTATCCACTAACCCTAAATCTTCATCCATCCGTAAATCCGAGCCTCGGTAGGATATCATAGAATAGTTTGAAGACCGTGGCAAATGCCTCCAAGATGGCTACAGAATAAACAGATTTTGCTCTTTAAATTAACGCATTCATAAACAGATATTGTCACTTGAATCATCGCTGCTGCTAAATGCCAATTACGAGCTACAATTTACTAGTAATAAAAGTATGCACCAAATAACTACTTACTGATACTTACTTAATATCTGCACAACAATTTTGGCAGGTATACTGTTGGTCTTCCCAAAAATAACAAAAAAAATCTTCGAAAATTGTAGCAGGCTATATTTTAAAGGTTGCAAAATACAACACCAATAACCGACACAAAAAACACATCACACTATCAGTATACAACTATACATTACAGTTTTTACTCCAATAGATTGTTTTATCTAAACTACTGCTTAGCTTTGCTTTCAACAAACCATTGCAATCGATGCATTATCAATGCTAGACTTTTAAACGTGTGCACAGTAGAACAGTAAGTAAGTAAACACAGCAGTACAAACTTCAACGGCATAAACGTCGTTAGCAGTCTGTATAGTAGCTGATAATGTGTCATCATCTTCCCAGTAAGCATTTACAACTTTTGAATCAGGATCATCTGCATCAAACACTATATAATTGCATATCCACATATCCATGCACTTATACACTGTGGGCCATAAAAAAATTGCCATTTTACTTTTGTCCATATCTTCGCCAATTATTGACCAATTTTCAAAATTCTTTCACTGGCACAATCTGTGGACAATTTGCAATAATGTGATTATTATATATCCCACCAGAGAGTAAATGCGTTTTACACTACCTTGTGAAATATAAATGTAAGCAAAAACTAACATACAAAATTTACAAAATTCCATAAAGCAAAAGTTCCAATATTCCGTTAAACTGCAGTTATCTGACAATCGAATGAATACAAGTAACTAAACTGTAGTTGCTGTTCCATCACTACTGTCAATAAATAATTATTTTGACAACAGACTAATAAATTTATGATGGCAGTTATTGCTGATTATACATTTAAAACGTGTTTCTAATTTTCTATATTCTACAGGCAGGGCCCTCCAAACGTCGCGGGGCCCGGGGTAACTTACCCCTTTACTCTCCCTCTCGAATGGACTGGGTGCATTAATAACACACTAATTAATGCGTTAAAAAATTAATGCTTTGACAGCTCTACTGTAGATCATTCTCCATAAACTTGCTAGCTCACCTTCAAGAAATCCATGATAAATGTCTGGTTTGTAGTCAACAACCCGTTCGACATTATTGGCATCAACTGCAACAACTCTGAAGTCATGTGATAACACAGTCGATGATTTTTTCAGCACCAGGTGAAAATGTCTAACAAACAATAAACAACAACTGCAGTGTGGCTTGGTAGTCTATGGTAGTGGTTAGCGTGCCGGACCCAATGACCGCGAGGTCGGGGTTCGGTCCCTAACCACTGCACTCTCAAGTAACAACCTTGGGCAAGTTGTTCATACACCACAGCCTGTCGGTGCGATGCCCCAGTTTGGGGGCCCTGCAGACTAAATATCCAAAACAAAAAAAGCCATCACCTACATACTCTGCCTCAAATGTAGGAGTAATGTCCTCCATCAGTGTACATTACATTTTCAGTATGCCAGAATGTGACACAGCAAAACAATAACTATAGCATCAGACTTGCAACATAACTGTTAAAAAATTCAAGGGCAGATTGCCAAGCAAAAGTTGTTTGTACATCTATATCTGCATTGTTATTTGTGAAGCACAACGCCATAACTAATACTAGCTCCAGTACCAATAGCAGCATATCCAGGAATATGTCTTAGGGACATGCATTGCTAGAACATGAATCGCCAAAATTACAGGCTAAAAGCCAACAGCAAGACAGGTACTTGTACTCACCAGTCAAGGGGCCTAGAGCAGTGCTGTAAGCTCCCCGATGGGTTCGGGCATTCAAAGCCCAGAAAATGTGTCTGGTAAAGTTCAACAAATGGTGTTTAGTTCCTGCCGCTAAAAAAACACCGTGGTCTGACCAGTGCACCTGCACTCGGAGCATGCCCCAGACTGAGCATGCCACTGAGTATCTAACTATAATGCACGGAACGTCTGTTTGTTTGTTTGTCTGTCTGTCTCTCTATTAGCCCCCTCTAGCGCCTTCCATGTTGCACAGGCGATGTTTGAGTCCTTGGGCCTTAGGTACATGCCCCTACCTTGACCGCCACAGGCAGCCTGAGAGGACGGGGTTGAGTTTTTGGGTCTTCTTTCCCCGCTGATTCTGCCAAGCCCATCAGCTTAGTGCATTGTGTAGTGCTTCATGGCGGAAAACTCCTGCCCATAAGAGTGAGGTGCTTCTAGTACCAATAATAACCAGTAAGCATTGTTAACCTGCCAAATGAATCATATTCAACCTCACGTCTATCGGGATTGTGTTTGTAAAGATCACGTTTGTGGATATGACGACGAAACGATGTATGATGAAGTAACTCGTAGTCATTCACAGCATTCTTCAAATCACCTGGAAACACCACTCAAACTTACTTTCAACTGTTATAAGCACCATGAGTCAAAATAAAAGCATCCACACTGTCATAACATAAGCAAACTGATAAAATCATGAACCAATTTTAATGTTCCCTGTTACACTGCTAACTGGACAGTTCAACCAAAAAATTTCAAACACAAGACACTTTGGGTATATTGTAAAAATTGCGAAACAGTTTGAACCTGAGCCAAAGTGTCCTGGGCCAAAGTCATATCAAAGGGTCCGACCAAGGTCCGACATGTCAGACACGTTACTTACCCACACGATTATGGTGCACAAACTAATCTATAGCGACATAGGCCCAAGACAATAAAACCATTGGGAACATTGGCTAGAGTGAAGAAGATGGGAACAAACAAAATGATCCACAGTTATGTGTAGTCGTGTGAAAAAAATAGTTCCACTTAACTTGCACGTTTGCATGCCATTCAGTGCACATTTTTACGTATTGTTGACACAGTTCACTTTGTCACTATATTTCGCTGTTAGTTTAATTACTAATATGCTATTTAGTATATATTTAATGCTTGTTTCCGTGAACTTCACTCGACGCAGCCATTTGCCTATGGCTCAAAGAATTTTACGGGATTAGTGACCTATGCTCAGTTATGCACAACTGCTATCAAAATTACGACCTTCACCACAAAATGGGGGTGGGGTCTCGGGAGGGGGCAGTGCCCCCTCCCCAGGAAAATAAAAATGTGATAAATTGTTTCACTAGACCATAATAACTTAGTTCGGAAAGTGCACTTCAGTAACAAATTATTCAAAACAGCACAGCCCTATTGTGGCAAACTACTTTAGTGCACACGAGATATGATTGCACTTCGCTACAGTGAATGATGGTAGATTTTAACAATTTTTGATCTAAAACTTCACTCGTTTAATCGTTGTATGACAAATTTGATTGAAAAACGAGCAGAATATGTTTCTTGCATGTTTGTTCATCACAGTGCCGTATTCTGTCAATTATTTAGCGTTCACAATCACTGGAAAAGCTGATCGCAAACTATACCATAGTAATGAATAGTTCCCGTCATCTTCACTCGTCCTGGAACACTTAATTATTGTAATAATGCACTGACTAGCTACTAAGGCAGAAACAACTCATTACTGAGTATACTTCGTTATACAGCTAACTATTCCAAAAATGCATATGACAGATTTACGTAATAAAAACAAAAAAATCATGCACATTTCATCAACTATTTGTTGTGCGACAGATCAGAGTAACGCTTCCGGTACTACAGGTACTTTTAATGTGAAGTACATCGAAAATAATGCAAAATCTACCTTCTGTGACACCAACCAATATAAAACAAACAACATTTAAAATGACAAATAGTTTCTGTTCCATTTTATATCAAAATTTGTCAAAAAGCACTACTTGTGTAAACAATAAAATCATAAACAAAACGAACACGCCCACTTTGGTAACGCTAATTTCGTCATAAACCATTTCGGCCCATCTGATAACTACGAGTACGAGAACCCTGGATTAGTGATTCTGGATTAGTGACTGCAACGTCGTTCACCTTACGTCCACTCAACGCGAATGGCGTATTAATATAAATTATTTTTATCATCATATGCGCGCAATTTTTGAAAGCGTGTATGGGAATTGCCAAAACACATACCTTTAATATACAGCCATGAAGTTATAGGTAAAATATAGGTTAACAGCCTAATTTTAGCAAATATGTTCAGTATAAATAGCAGTGTAAGAGTTAATAATTATTTTACTGTATGGAAAAAACACAAAAGATTAATTTATTACAAAATTTTGTTAAAATAGGCATTGGTTTAATCTGACTCATCAACAATAGGCTATGATTTGCACTAACTGACATGTCTTATATTTTAAATATTTGAATAAAAAAATAAAATAAAAACAAGATCATGCTTTTAAAAACAAATGGTCTTTACTTTTTGGGCAGCCTAGTGTAATTACACTTTACAAAACACACGAATGGCAAATACAAACTGTTTTCAATCACAGTGGTAATTATCTCACAAGCATCTCACTCAAAAGTTGATACAATGTCAAACAATGCAAGATGGCATGACAAAACAGATTCCAGTCCAAAGCAAATACAATGTTGAGCAAAAGCAACAGTTAGTAATTATTTTTTAGCCAAAGCACCCATAGTTACCTTCACTACCACACATCAAGTGACAAATAGGAAATGCAAACCCGGCAGGTATTTTTCAAACCCGGGTTTATGGGTTTGACGGATACCCGGGTTTGGAGGCTAGTAGTTACAGTAGCGTAAAATGGACAAATGTCAGAGGCAGACTGGCGAGTCGGCAGCTGTACGTAGACTAGACTGTGAGTGGTTAGATGTATGGAAGTGAAATGAAACAATAGCCTATGAGCTCTCTAAGCTTATTGCCACTACTGCCCGTTATAGTAGAGTTATACTCCATGAGGCTATGAACAATGAGCATAGGACAAATAGGTTGAAACCTTGCAAAGAAAATATGACATACAGCCAGTTTTCAGTTGAAAAGCGCACACTTTTCCTACCTTCTCCATTCATTTCCAAATTTGAAAGTGTTTCCCTTGCACTGCATCATACAAATTTTGCTATGTTACTTTTGACAGAGCTAACTATTTGTGTAAAAAGCTTTTCTTTATCTTCCGGTGAGCCAGAATACATCCCTTATAAGCAGACAGACAGACAAACAGATGACAACTCGTACCAACTGGGCCGGGCCTTCTAGCTTACAGCTTAACATTCCGCATTCGGCTGAAAAAAAGTACAAAGTACAACTAAAAGCTATTATCAGCAATTTTATACTGCATAGGCTTACTGATTGACACCCCAAATTAAGCCCGTAAACCTAGGTTTTTGCCCTCTCTCAAACCCGGTTTTATGAGTTTGAAAATGGCCGGGTTTACCCAGGTTTTCGGATACCCGAATTGCATTTTCTAGTGACAAATATTTAGTTGTTTGAACAGCTACTTTTTCAGTGAATTACTTTATTATAAAACCACTTTAGATAGTTAAAACTCTTATACAGACAAGGCCATAGATACAATGGAGTCGATGGCAAATGTGCGGCGTTTCGTAAAACAGTAGTGTTGCCCCACAACACCAGATTTCCAATAAGCAGCAAATGTCACTGCAAATTTGTAAGTCACCTTCACACTGTCAAAGACAATCAAACCAAGATTACTACAAAGTCAAATCAATTTTCATTTTAAAAAAAAACTAATTGCTAAAAAATGTCATAACTAACCAATAATCATCCATATTCCATAACCTAACTAGAAATTTGAGGCAAAGCCCAACGTGAGTCCACCCGGCGCCTTAACTCCGAATGGGGGAAAATAATGGCGGGGTGAAATTTCCCCAGCAGCAAAGTCACGTGGCCCGAAGTCAAATGCATTAGCATACGCAGAACACGCATTGTCAACTTAGGGTGAGTCAACATGAGCACTTATAACTTTGTTCGTAGTGGACCGAAGTTCACAAATTTTTTTGTTCAACGCCGGAAAGATCGTTCTTGTTAATGCCGCTAACAGTTTTGTCACTATTTTCATCCGTTCCGAGGCAGTGCCCCCAAACCTTGTACCCAATTTATCATGCCTAGACAGCGGCACGTCATGTGCCAAAGTTTCGTTGGGCTACACCCCCAACTCCAAAGCTATAAGCGCTCCTTTACTACATTTTAAGCCAATTTTAGACCCCCTTTGAAAAACTTTGTAAAAAGGACCTCCGTCCCTGGTGGGGATGTGCGCTAGTAAGACTTTGTAATTCTCTGGCGCATGTAAAAATTTGGGGGCACAGCACCCCATAGGGGCCAAAACATGGTCTTCCAAAAAAGATGCTTTGGGTGGGTACGATTTCACATCGAGATCTCCAATTTTACTGGACCAAACTTCACCGGACTTGTTTCGCCTAACGTGGGAGGAATCGCGGTAGATAAAATATTTATCCGATTTTGAATATCTTCATCCGTTTCGGAGATATTCGCCGCCAAACTTCGAAGTCGTCCGAAATTGCGCCAAATTTTGCATGTCTTTGGCCCCAAAAATTTTTTGGGGGGTGGGTGGGCCCCAAAATTTGGGACTGGCATTATATAATTCGGCTTAGTACTGACCAGCGTGCAAAATTTTGCGCTGACGGGTCAACGCATCTTGGAGATCTCGCGTTGAAATAAAAAATAATAAAACAACTATCATTTCCGGGTGGACTAATTAACTTCTTTGAAATTTTGCTTGCAGTTGAACAGAGGCAATCACAGTGGAGAACAAAATGCATTACTTATTGATACATATCAGTCACATAAACAATTTGCATACAATTAATACATAAGTCAACAATACAGTGACATGGTCAGAGAGCTTGCACTGCTCTGCCTTGCCTTCTGTAAACTTTTTTCTTTTTCACTCTTCAAAAATATAGCAAACATACTTCATTCATTTGAAACCCACTGCAAGCCACCATAACTGAAGGTGCCTCAGGCATAAGCACAGTACTTCAAACACGCACACATTCAATAAGAACAAAAACGATGCCTGGTGGGTTAATCAAAAGCGTTGAATAAAATGCTGAAAAACGCCAGTTATGATGTATGCTTGTGCATGTGCTTTTTCAAACTGCTGGAGTGTTTATATGTGATTTGACAAACGTCACACACAAATGGCCTTTCGCCAGTATGAGTACGCAAATGGACCTTCAAATTGAAGAACGTTCCAAACTGCATCTTGCAGACATAGCAATCGAATGGACGTTCATTTGTGTGCGTATGCAGGTGTCGCTTTAAGCTGCTCTGATTAGTAAAATTCTGACTGCAGAGCTGACACGCAAATGGTCTATTTCCCGAGTGTTTACGCAAGTGCACTGTCAGATGCCTTGCCTTTCCAAACTGCATACTGCATACAGTGCAAGCAAAAATGTCTTCTCCAGTGTCACAAGGAACATGCACTTCCACACTGCTCTGCTCATAATTTTTCTGTTTGCAAGCTAGTTTGTGTTTTCTCAAGCTGCTAGCATGTCTATATTTGGCTTGGCAAACGTCACATACGAATGGCTTTTCATCGCTGTGCGAACGCAGGTGTTCCTTCAAATTGCACAACATCGTGAACTGCATCTTGCATATGTAGCAATCGAATGGTCGTTCATCAGAGTGCGTATGCATGTGTCGCTTCAGACTGCTTTGATTTGTGAAACTCCGTGTGCATAGCGCACACAGGAATGGTCTGGCTCCTGTGTGTTTACGCTGATGCACCGTCAAGTCGGCCGACCTTACAAACCCACTTTTGCAAACGGCACAAACGAACGGGCGTTCCCCAGTGTGGGAGCGAAGGTGCACTGTCAGAGTGCTCTTGTGAGGAAACTTCTGTTCGCAAACGTGGCAAGCAAATGGCCGCTGACCCGTATGCATCGGCAGGTGTCGACGTAAGTTAGAGCAGTACTGAAATTTCTTACCACAGGCATCGCAGTTGTACAACACTTTTGGTTTATCAGTGAATGTTTCTTTGTTGAGACTATTACTCCAAAGCATCTCTGTGGGAACTTCAGCATCATCACTGCAGCTTGGAAGCTGATTAGTGTTCTGAGATATACAGATGTGACTGTCAGTGTCTGCCGCTGAAACTCTGTCATCAGCTACGTGCATCACAACTGGCAAGGTTTCATATTTGACTTCAGCAGACAAATCTCTACAAAAAGATTCTGCTGTACCACTACAATCAGACTCAAGACTACATGAATCAGCAGTGTTATCAGCTGCTAAACTCACAGACTTAGTATCTTCATCTGTCACCAAATCAGCTGACATTATTCAAAATTACAAGAAATGATCTGCAACAAATATCACACACAAATGAACACAGGCTATAAAACCCAGTATCAAAGTCAAACTCAATATTTTGCATCAACCAGTCACAGACTCACAGTGATAAGTTCGGCTTCAGTTAAACAAATAATCCATTTAGACTTCTCGCAATTACTAATTTTCTTACATACTTTGGACAAGAACTTCTGATTGAAAGAGTGGGCATGCCAGGGTGAGCACGGGTAAAATGCAGACCTGCGGACTGACCAACAGGTAAACTGCAGACCAAACCTGTGGACCAGGTCCGGAGTTTACTCGTTGGTTGGTCCGCAGGTCCGCATTATCTATATAAGTCTTTCTTCCCTGTTGCTGACGTTTGTATTACAACTGCGTTAGACGTAGCACACCAACAGAGCTTCACCTGCCATATGGAATCACACAGGCTAAAGGTGGTGATTAAAAGTGGTGAAATAGTTTTTTTATTAGAAGACAATTTCAGAAATATAGAGCATCACCTGCCATATGGCACCAGTAAACTGTGCAACACCTGCAACGCTGTGGTCCTGCCACCCGTCAAGAAAGGACGTGGGAAGAACAGCCACAGCACCGACAAGAAGATCGCCTGGGTCGAGTGTGAGAATGGCAGCCGCTGGCATCATTGCCGCTGTTTGGGATACCAGTGTGAAGAATTCGTTTGCCAGCTCTGTTGACAATTTTTTTTATTGACATCTGCCGTTTCACTTGCTTAACTGTTAGTTCATTCTGAAGCTATTATGAAAAGTTTTTCTATTTTTAGGCCTATTGATCTGAAGACGATTTCCATTTTTAGGCCTACTGTTTAGGGACATTTTATTAGCCCATTGCATTCAGTGAATGATTGAATGTATGATGATGGACATGCTGCAAGCTGAATATAAGGCACCAATATTTTGGCCTATAGCCTATCCTATCCTTAAGATGAAATTCACTAGAATTAAGCCTCTGTAATATCAATAAACACAATACACGTGGACTACGTCTGCAAAGTAGGCATATCATAAATTACATTAAGTTAAACTCTTTTCACACTTACAACTGCCTGCACTGCAGCAGTAAACGCTTAGACAGGGGCCTAAAACATGAACATCTCACAACAGACAATAATTACCTACATGCTCCGGACACCTGGCCGATGCCAACTTCATCGCAAGACTACTGTATAAGGACTGTTACTGACTCTGACACAACAGTAACAATTTTGCTGTTTATTGCTCATTTATCATTTTGAGCTGAGCTGTGCTACTTAAGTCTGAACCTTGTGCTACAGATGGGATGGGTGAAGATGACGGCACCACTGTAATTACTGTAATTTGTACAGATAAATAACCCAAACAATACTATAATATGACAAACAAACCTACAAGAAACATATTTTGCTCGTTTTTCAATCGAATATGTCATACAACGATTAAACAAGTGAAGTTATAGATTGAAAAATGTTAAAATCCGCCATCTTTCACTGTAGCAAAGCGCAAAGATATCTCGCGTGTACTAAAGTAGTTCGCCACATTAGAGCTGTGCTGTTTTTAATAATATGAATAATTTATTACTGAAGTGCACTTTCCGAACCATTATTATGTTCTAGTGAAACAATTCATCATATTTTTATTTTCCTGGGGAGGGGGCGCTGCCCCCTCCCCAGAC
>Ga0056128_1003484_pt1 | contig 19322 bp, 15 predicted proteins | sample WorMetLIZISLAND2_FD_71113 | JGI IMG/M metagenome (GOLD analysis project Ga0056128, IMG submission 71113) | Marine gutless worms symbiont microbial communities from Max Planck institute for Marine Microbiology, Germany - Olavius geniculatus... ... | reverse complement strand
AAGGCTTGTCACTATATTGCTTGTTATGATAAGCAACATGTCTTCGCCGATCTGCAACCGTTTTCAAGCTACACGAGCCAATAGCTGTAAAATAACTACTTGTAGATTCTTAAAAATGTACGTTCTATGCTAAAGAATGTCATGCGCAAAATGTCCAGGTCTATCTCCAGCAATTTTGGTGCAATTTATTCTTAAAATGTGTGTCGAAGCCAAAAATCGCAGAAAAATTCACTAAAAACCCCTATTTTGAAGGTTCAAGGTCATTCAAGGTCATAGACGTTTACAGCAATAAAAAGCTTGTCACCAGTGCTTGCTGTGATGAGCAGCATGTCTGTGCCTATCTGCAACTGTGTTCACGCTACACAAGATAATTGCGGTAAAATAACCACTTCTTAGGGGGGTAGCTGTCTTTGACGCCCGCCTGCGCCGGCCTCCTTGAACCTAGGTGGTCGATGATCATTTCTGTCATTTTGTGCATGCCATTGAGAAGTGTATGAATATTGTTGCAGCGACCAACCAGGTACCTCCGCACCTGGATTTTCTCAACTACCCAGATTCCGCCCTAATGTCGAGTTTTCCCAACACGCCGCATGACTCGGGGGAAAACAGCGCATCGAGCAGAAACTCCATTGCTGATGCTGCGGAGGAGATGACGCCGAAAAAGCCCAGACATGCGACGAGGTCACCCTTATCAACGGCTGCACTAAAACGCCATCTGCATGGATCTGAATCAGCAACGAAGGTAATGATTTCTTCATACATCTTTTGTGTTTTTTAAGTTTTTTTACCGGTATATGGGACTTCCTGTTAGTGATTAATTGTAACTTTCTCTCTATTTTGCATCGTTTCAGAGGTACATTGACTTATTGGTTGAAAATCACAAATTTTTCCTCACTCCTTTTATTTAGTGCTTTCAAAAGGGGTGATCTATTTCAAATTTTTGATAGAGCTTTATAGATTTTGAAACCAGAGTCTATTAGGGGAGTCAACAGTGACGATTTTTTTTATCTAGTTTGGTAGCGCAGTAGTGTGTGATATATGGACAGACAGACACCTCTTTCATAGCTAAACATGTTGCTATGCTGACGCCCTGTAAAAATAAGTTTTTACACAGCTTAGCATTTGGTACTTCAATGTGTGGTACTATATGTGTGTGGTTGTATGCATGTTCAGACTATTTTTATGACAGAAAGTTTTGTGTTTGGAGGTTTTAGTCTGTCTGTCTCTTTCTCATATTTTTCTGTGTTTCTATCCTGAAATAAATGCATTGGTTGATGGATCGATTCACTGATCAAAATGCTTGTCAGAAATTACAGTTATATTCAGATGAATATTATGTCTGCCAGTGTGATGTAAATCTATATATTTCATGTGCGATTGATTATTGGTGCTGCTATGTGAGAAATGCTGTTGAATACATTGCATTCTTTAGTGCTGGTCAGTTCAGGTCAACTCAGCCTGGCCATCCTCTCATGTGTAGAGGCATTGAGTACTAATAAATTCTGAGGAATCAACAGGCACACCATGCAATGCAATAGTCCAATATTCGTTGTCTTGCAGTGTAAACTGGTGTTTGGCTGAGTGCTAAGAAAGAGGAGATCGGAACCAGCACATGGGCCTTGCTGATTGTGAAGAACTTTAAATGTGCTTTAACGTCATGTTTTATTCTACATGGCTCCGTGGTTTTATGTATCAGGATGGCAATCTATGGCTGGCTTTTGGACATGATGGTCCATCTACTTGGAATGCTTTTTCGAACACTCTTAAATGCAGCTCAGACTGTTTACCTATTGTATTTTTTTTGATGTCATCTAAAACATTTTTGCTTTTCGTTTTACTAGCACATTGAACATGTTCGAGGTTGTTACAGTGGACTCTTACTTACTGTGCTGTACCTATGGCCAGGTGCAACCATCTCGTAGGTCGTTACAGTCAACACGTCAGCTGGGGAAGGTGGTACCAAGAGCCTCAAAGATGCAGTCACGTGTAATGAAGGCTCGAGCACGTGCTGTGGCCACATCTCTTGGTACTAGGGCCAGTGGAGTACCTGCTTTTCGAACGGTTGTTCCTGCCACTGGAGCGGTGTCGAGCCTGCGACGCACGAGCGCTCGCTTGAAACTACTTGAGCGCAGAACAACCGCACGATTCCTTCACGTCTCGCCCCACCTACCAACAAGTGCCCCCATTCGGCTCTCAGCCTCCGAACCCAAGCATAGCCGATCTTCTACCCTGCCATCTAGCGGTCTGTTGCTCGGATCGAAGGAAATGGTCCACAGAGCTGATCGATATGCTAGACCACCTGAATCAGTGCCACGCTTTCCACACAGTGATCGGCGGAAGGAATCATATTTAAAGTATATGCTCAGGACCGTCAGTGATAGTTCAAGACTCCGGCACAGTGCAAGATTTACCAATCGGTCAAGTCACTCGGATAGAGAAGACTTGGAAGACGTGTCTCGGACTTTCATTCGTCATCGGCAGCTCTCGCAGAGGAGATCAGAGGAGGAGGCTGACGGTGGGAATTTAATGTTGGCCGCCGGAAAATCGAAGAAAGTGCCATGCTGGCATGGTGCCATTCTGCGACGGAGTGGTGGTAGCGATGGTGGGATCGGTCGGTTTGTGATCCGCAAGAGTCATCTGCCGGCACCGAGTTCCGCGATTCCGAAATCCAGACACACGAGTCGATTCGGTGAGTCCTTGGATATCTATGGACCCAGATACTCCAGTCCGCTGGCTTCTCGGTCTGCCTCTGTACCAAGCAGCGCAGCATCATCTGACTACCGGTTGGTGAAGCGCGAGGCCCATGGAGGCAACAGTGATGAGCATTTGCTATATGCGGTTCTGTCTCGGAGTGGCACGGTGGGTTTTCACTGATTGGCTGGCCGTGTGCTGTGCTTTACAGCATGCTCGGTTGCTTGTCAGCATGAAATGTTAGCAGTGTTAGTGTGTGTGTTGCATGTTTTCTTCAGTGAATTGCTGCTATCAAAGCATGTCAGTCATTTCATCGTATTTTCTGTGGATGTTTGAGTGAGAATGTCTGCTTTTTAGACGATGTTGCTTCTTGCAGCTACCCTTTTTTTGCTGCAGCGTGGTCTGTCTTTGTCTGTCTGTCGCATTTGTGCCCCCTGCTTCAACTGTTTGATGAGTTTTGCGTCTCATTTGGCAGGCACACTCATGAGGTCCGACACATTGTGTTAGATGGGGGTCGCTGACCCCAGTGGAAGCAGAGATATCGGATTAAATCCCAAGCCAACATTTAAACATGCCTGCTTATGATTTACCAGGTGGGACCGCTGTGCCATAACTTGAACTTGCATAGGCCCCTACTTGTGGTTCATTACAATTGCCGACTTTTAATCTTACATCATTACTTTTTGACTTGTTATCTCCGCCAAGATGAACATAGTGAACATTGGAGGAGATTAAGAGATTGATCGTTCTGTCTGTCGTTCCATGTGTGTGTCCATTGTTCGGTGTGTGTGTACACGATGATTAATAACAGCAATGACGTCATGGCACCAACAGTGCAAGCAGCAACGCCGGCTATTACATTAACCTCCCTCCTCTGCAGCGAAGCGGCTCTTCCTTCTGCCTCCTCCTTCCCTTTGTTTACATCACTTCACTTGGCAGAGATATGCACTCTCACGAGCGTCTTTTTCTTGGATTTGGTTTTTGCTTAGCCAACCCAGTGCAACCCACTGTATAGATGAAATGTGAATGTGTGATATATGGACGCCAAGTACTGTGTTAGAAGCTTGTCTTAGTTGGCATTTGTCGTTGATTGCTGATACCTTGTGTGCACCCTTGTGTGCAGTGTGCACCTACTGCACTTCTGTGTTACAGTTTCTGTGATTCATGTTATTGTGCATTATCGTTATGTTGTTATGTTGTTGCATAGTTTTACTCATAATAGCTGAAATAATCTGATTTCAGACTGCTTTTCAGGCCACATTTGGTGCGGTATGTCCATTTGTTAAACTAAAGCCTTGCTGAAGAGTGAGGCACCATTTGGCCAAGGGACGAACTAACATTGTTTTGGACGGCGGTTGCGCGTGGGAATTGGAGATTTCAGGGTCCAGAACTTTGGTCAAAATTTGGAAGTTATGATCTAAATGCCATGAAATTTGCATCTATGCCACTTAGAGGCATGTGCATTTGGCTCTTGTTGTGTTTTGTCATGTTGCAGATTTTTGCTGCCAGTTGTTTTTAAAAGATATTTTTTATTTTTGTTTTTTTGTCTGTGTGTTGATGCCATTAGTGATGATGTGTTATATTTGTTATTGTAATTGTTTGCACTAACAGTCAGTTTGACCTATAGTGTAGCTTGCGTATATACAGTGTATCACTGTTCCAGTTAGTCAGTCTAGCGGGCCTTTACCGTGGTATTCATAGCCAGTGTGCTGCGTTTATTTAGGGGATACGAGTTAAGCATGCTGATGTTAATAGTATTTTTTGCTAAACTTTTCCCAGAAGTGTACTTTAATTTTAAAATATACGGCAAAATCGTTTTTGATGGTCAGCAACTTCTGTTGGGGCAAGTATGGCCTCCTACACCTTGTAATTGGTCTAGAGCAACAACTTCAGTTTTTCTTTATTATTATTCTGCAACTTGTTTCTTGTTAACTGTTGCCACACCTTTATTTGTACCCAAATAAATCTTTATGGATATGTCTCATGGTTTCTGCTGGCAGCTCAGTTAAATTTGAGTGGAAAATGGCTGTCTGAATAGTTGCTTTTTAGCTCAACCACTGTAACAAATCTCGGGGAATGTTTTGTCGTGTTTCAGCAGGATCAGAGTAGTTCTAACCCGGACCAAGCTGCAAGAAGAAAGGCAGCAGCAGCAGAGCATCGGACTGTTATTCCAGCCACGCAGATGAAATCGATCAGAAAAAGACGAAAATTACCAGTAGCGATGCTGCCGTACATCAAACCGCGACGCAAGCGCCGAATGCTAACCACCGACGTCACTCTTCCATGTTCATCCGGCACAAAACTCACAGAGGGCATTTCAGTGAAATCCAGTCGTGAGAAGAAGATCCCTGGAGTCAAGCCTGTGAATAGTGAAGTGACAGGTCAGTTTACATCTGCAGGCATCGTGAGTAGGTATCGGAATCTGGATCAGCAGCGGTCACAGACCAGACGAAGGACGTCTGACAGGACCGTGCCATCATCACTGGCAGAGAATGGGCTACCGAGACCATCGACTCGGTCGCAGACTGCAGCCATCATGCACCGGCAGCTTGTGATGGCTCGCATGAAAGCTTACAACGAGGAGCCGACCATTGAACATGAGTTACCACGGCATCTAGTTGGAGGCACCCCTCTCTCCAAGACTGGTGCTCCGACTACTGTATCGTCAAAACATACCAGAGGTGATCTTTCTTCGAAACTACAGACGTCTAGTCAGCATGCTGCACTAGAGAAAAGGTCATCGTCAGAGTCGGCGGCCAAACGGCCGACAGCTGATGTCAAGAAGCAGGTTTCGGATTGTGAAGATAATGAGAGGTCAATGCGTCGCTTCATCCGTAGACGTAATGTTCAAACTTTGGATGCCAATAAAGGTTCGTCACTGACAATCTTGGAGTATCTTCATTCGTTTTCACGTAGCTGTCTTAAAAAGTGAGGTCGAAAACTGTAGTCAAACCGATGATGATAATGTATTTTAGCATAAAATGGCATTTTGAAGTCATTCAAGGTCTGCTTTGTCTAAACTTTGATTGATTGCATTATTTAATCCACACGGTTTTTGCTTTCTTGTTTTTTGGAGTTGTGATCCAGATGTGTTAGTGGATTTAGGATTGTCTGGCATTTTTTACCATTACTGGATAATTAGTAATGTGAGACTTTGTGTGTTCACTAGGTGGAGACCATTTTCAGCAGAGGTTTAGGAGCTTTGGTTGCTTTTATATTTGATGCTGGGTGGTGCCACATGCACAGCCATTGTGGCTTTGGTCATAGCGCTACAGTTTATTTGCAGTCTGTACTGTTTACAGAGACTTTTGTATTTGATTATACTGTGTTTTAAATTGTTATGTGAATTAACTGTTGAAAGTCCCAGTGTAAGACAAACTGGATTTTTAATAGTAAATTCATACAAATTTTAAGGTCTACTTTGATTGAGAACAGTATGGTAAGTAGTGTCATGCATATAACTGCGGAAACTATCATGGTATATAACCAACCATCAAGGTTAACCCTTTCATTTCTCCAGAGTCGGTAAATCGACTTTTTTGGTTGGGTTAAAGGTGTAGTGCATCTACTTGTGTCGAGTGGCAGGTGTCACTTGTGATTCTGCATTGTTACAGTGAATGAATTAACGAAACATGTGCTAGAACCATATATGGTAAGAAATAAATAAGCACTGTGAGATTTCATATGGCAGTTAATGCTCCGTAGCTCTGAGATGGGTTATCATTAGGAGCTGTAGACAGCCTTTAAGCCTTTTAGCCAGTGCGCTGTGTTGAATGCAGCAGACGACAGTGAGTTGATTGCAAGAACATTCCTCCAGGTGTCGCCGGTGTCTCGTCGTCAGTCCTCGTCACTTGCTGGGGGGCTAAGAACTGTGGGACATGGTCAGACGTACCGTCCTGGCGCAGAGCAGTTTCAGGACCCAGTCAACTACATTGATTCCATCCAGGAAAACTCTCGTGCTGACGGAATCTGTCGGATTATTCCACCGCCAGATGAATGGAAGGTTTGCATTGGCACTATTCATCACTGGAGTCTGTGATATGCAGAGTTTAAAAAACCCAGATTTTTTGTCAAATAAGCCAAAACCAGTGGCTTTTGTTGGGTTTTGGGGATAAGCACAGTTTTTTAAAGATATGTTCAATTTGATCTTTTGATTAGTTCTCATGGGTTTATAGTTAGTAGAGCAAGCATGGCTACTGTCCACATCAAGCACTCAGCAGCCAGCCCCGCAACTGTATAGAATATCTAAAAATCTGCAAAGTTATAGGTTTAAAAGTTAGACCAGGCCACACGAAAAAAATATTGTATAGAATGTAACACTAATTAATAATATGCTGATCCAATGAAATGAATACATCGCTTTGAAGTAATTTTTAGAGATATATGTTGTGCCAGCTGAACACACCTGAACGTGCCACAATAACTGATGATGTCAATTTCAGGATGCTTTGTTGACACACTGACATTTACACTGAAAACAGTAAATTTGTCGGTTTTACTCAGAATAATGTCAATTTATAGTACAAGTAATGATGCATAGTTGACATCAGAAATTACGTCATCGTTTATCTGTTCACTATTAGAGGTGTGCGATTTTTAAAATTAACGATGTGCTGGAATATTGTGGTTTTTTGTGAGCTAACTATTGATGAAAATTTGGCCTTTTTTGAGACTATTTGGCTGTAAATTAAGCTGCATTTGACCTCATGCAATAAAGCTGTTTAGCAACTCTTCTGCAGGTGACGTCACAGTTTCGAAAATGGTCAAAGCTGTGAAAACGGAAAATTGATTGAACCTGATTTTTAAGGTATTAATATGTATTACCAACCAGAAGATTAATGAATATTGACAAATTAGCGTTTGATTAAGCAAATTAGCGCTTTATAACAGTTATGTAAAATGATGTGACTTGGACTTTGAAAAAAACTTAGCCATAATAAAATATTTTATTTTTAATGGAGCAAGAATGTAAAATTGGAAAAGGTTTTGTGTGGGTTTTTAAATGGGTTTCCGGACTAAAGACTTGCTGGATTTTTGTAGTACATGTTTTCGTCTTTAATCCTGGTTCCATTCTTTGAAGTGCGTTCATGCTTGGTTAGCTGTAGTTGTGCTTTCATTGGGTGCAATTTCTGAAAACTTTTATTTTACAAGGTAGTGTGGTAACAAACTTTGGGGACATGGTGCAATCTCCATTGACCATTTTTTTTGCAAATTTTCCGTCGACTCTACTTGTGAATGAATTCTGAAAATTGGTCTGTATCTAGTGAAAATGTGGACAAGAGTTCTCTTAACCCACGTTGTGCAGACATGCTGTTATGGATGCTGTAATTTTTTTTGATGCTGCTTTTGTATTTCTTCTCTTAGTGTTGCATACTATTACTAGAGCTGGTGTCGAGTTTTTAATAGCTGTTCGAAAATTAACGGTTAATCAGTTGTTAATTTATGTCAAAACTACAGAGGTTGTTGTGCAAGAAATTGCATGTTTTGTTAACTTTAAAGCTATTTAGAACGATATTATCATTATTGTTATTTAATTGATTGTTTTGTCTATTTAGGTTTTCCACAGAAAGTAATTATCGCTTATCAAATGCTTGTCTTTGTATCTACTTTTTAAAGCATTTTTACTGATATGAATGTAATCGAAAATGAAAGCAGTTTAATTTTTATCAGTTGCTCAAAACTTGTAATGATTAATCACATGATCAATTGTTAATTTCCACTGCTTTAAACAGTACATATGTTATACTTTTAATAATATCATATAATGTCATATATGTTGATGATGGATCTAACCTGTTGAAGTTTTGAAGTAACATACTGTTATATAGCAGCTTGTGTAACTGTGTATTGTGTAGCCTGAGTACAGTCTAATGGATGATGCTAAGTTAATGAGTTGCAGTCAAAACATTCACGCTCTACAACAGCCAACGATCTTCTCTCTTATCGAATCCCATTCCACCAGCCTCTCGGTATGTTATTAATAATAATAATATTAATAATATTAATATAATATTATCTGCGTCAAGCAAGTGGACTGGCCATCAACTGAAACATAACTGTCGTGTAACAGAATGGAATTGAAACGAAACAACAAAACTGAAATGCGCCGAAACAAAAAAGTACTTTCTCTGTCATCTCCTGAACGAGTGAAAATCTTCCGCCCGAGTTCAGCCAGAAACTGTCTTGCTGAGGCATGCATGGGGCTCAGTGACTCAACCGCGATGGGCTGGAAAATATACTGGGTCCCCAGGTTGGCATATGTGGCAATCTTACGCTCTGCTGAAAATAGCAGACAACAAAATAGCTGACTGATGAGCTCGAAACAAATCTAATCCATGAATGAGTGTTGTGCAGTTTAATCAGTTGATCGTTAATGTGGCAGCTGTAGCATCACGTTTTAACCATTGTGCACACTTAGGGCATAAATTCTGATAATCTGGAAGCAAGTTCTTACGTAAGCTTTAATTCTGCTAAATAAACTAAATAAATACATTTTAGTTTATTGTGTGCTTAATTAAGTCGTTAAAACTTTACGGGCGCAACAACTCGGCATTATGCAACAATTTGGAGCATCTGTGTTTTACACGGTAGTGTGTTGATATAATTCTATCATCTTGGCCATCTGTATGCCAAAAATTATTAAATTCAGAGGAGATTTGATGAAGTTTTGACAAAAAATTTGGGAAATTTTTTTGGCCCACCTTGCAGTATATGCAGTATATTCTAGCTATTTGTTGTCTACTATGATACTGCCTGTCGCTACATTTAATTGTTTATGCTTCTTTAATGTCGAGATCATAATAGTACTTCCGGTTATAATGATACAGGTTGCAAAATATAAGTATGTAGGAAACACTCTCCCAGCGAACATGAATGACGGATGCAGGCAGTAACATTGCATTGAAAATTGTGGCAAAACCACTGCAGATAGGGACATGGTAACTGTTGACGGCCAGTCTATAGGAACTCGTTGTTGCTTTATCTGATGGTACCATCACCGTTTTCCTACGTTGTATCGTTTAGCCACAATACGTGTTGCAGATGACATTCTGACAATGGAGACACAACCTCATACCATAAGCCCCATCTTTAGTACGGTTGGATAATTTGCTGGCTGGTATTGAAAGTTGCATGTGCCGTTTGCTGTGTTGTGTCAATAGAGCCAGCTTCGTACACTGTCGGAGTTTGAAAGACTTGCCGAGACTGTAAAGACTAGTATCAGCAGCAGTGCACTGATGTCAGCGGAATTCATTGAGGTAGGTCTGTTTCACTGATATAATTTCTTATGTGCACTGTTACGCCAACAACCAAATCAGTTTGTAAATAATATCAACCGTTGTTTATTTTTGGTCCGTATTTTTTTAGGGTTGAGGAAGTGAGTGATTAGTCAGAGGACTAATTAGGAAGAATTTGTAAGAACTTTCAAAAACTGTAATAACCTTTAAGTTTTTGATTTAAGTCATATCACTGAGAAAGCATTATTCAGTAGACTAGATATGGTGAGGTGATGTACACCTGTAGTTGTCTTGATCATCTTTAAGAAAGTGTCAGCACTATTTTTATTCTGTCTACAGGACTGAATAGGGTTTAAAACACTTACTAGTTGTGTGTCAGTGCATTTTTGACAGCTGTTGGCTGCGCAGTAACGTTGCCAAACAAAAGCAAGCATTTTCTTGGGCAATAACTGTTGATAGTTTTAACCGAAATTAATTGTTAATTAACTCTCGATTATCATAAGGTTCATTTAGAAAAATTGAATCACTACCAACCATAATTGTTGCTAGCATATGGCAGAAATTGTCACTTAGAATGTAGCAAAGCTTTTTGTTTATTAATGTCACATTATTGTAGTCTGTTGTCTGGTAGTCTCTGTACTGGAAGACCGTAGAAGAAGGCCATCCGCATGTCACAGTGGAAATGATGCGCATGAGCACAAGCCAATGTGGCAGTGGGTTTCCCTCAGCATGGGAAAGTCCGTACTCTGGGCAAGTGTTTTGCTGCCTACTTGTCTTCATTAATGTGAAATCCTTTATTTGTTGATCTTAATAGTGGGTTTATGTTTCTTCTCAGCAGTGATGGTTGTCAAGCAGCATTTTAAAACTTTTCATTTTTCTTTTAACAAGGTTTAGTTGTTTCCTGTATATGTAGCATAACTTTTGTATGTTTGTCATATGGCAGCTTTGAGTTTCATTTGAGCAGTGCCGAAAATGTCTTTGGTTGATTGATCGACTGAGTACTTGATTACTTGTTTGGTTGATTGATCCATCAATCGTTCGATACATTGATGGATCGATTGGTTAATGTGCTGATTGAATGTAATTGAGAGTGATTTGTGTGTTTGTGTGTTTAATGTCAGACATGAGTGGAACTTCAAGTGTCTGCAATGGAACAGCCATTCACTTCTCACTTACCTCGGACCAGTGGCGGGTATGTTTAGGCTTGCACCGAGTTACTTTTTGTGGTATCATTCATTTTCTTACTTACTTAATTTAATTTTTATGCTGTTTATAGTTCTGCTTTCGAAAGTGTTACAGTGCCGTAAGTATTACATCACATTTTATCACGGAGAAACTTAATGATACCGTTTATTTACTTATGTACTCACTTTTTCTTTTGTTGATCACTGAATTATGTTACTGTTTAACTGATCTTTACGTGCGAAAGCAGTTACTGCTTTCAGTGCGTCTTAGCCATCGCAATTTTGTCTGTATGTCTGTCTGTCCGTCTGTCTGTCCGTCTGTCACACAGGTGGATCAGTCAAAAACGGTGCAAGCTAGGATCACCAAATTTTTACCATCGGCTGCCTGGAAGACTCTAGTTTCATGTACCGTGAAGCTTTTCCATAAATTTGAATGGGGTCATTTTAAATGAGGGCGCTAAATGAGAGGGTGGTGGGAAAAATATGCAATTTTAGCCAATAAGTCGCTGTATCTCAACAATGGTGCGAGATAGAGCCTAGGTTACTATTAATCACTCATAGAAAGTCATACACTGGCTCTTAATTGCCACCGAATTCAATGACCTTGGATGACCTTGAATGTTAAAATAGTGGTTTTTATGGATTTTTTGGGCGATTTTGGGCTGCAAGACACATTTCAAGAGTGAATTATGCCAAAACCAATTGAGATAGACGTAGAAAAGCTGCATATGAAATTTTCAGCATTGAACATAGATTTCAACGGTCCAAGCCTCGATTTTCTAGGTTCAAGGAAACCTGTGCACAACGGCATCAAACAGCGGTATCCCCGTAAAAGTTGTTATTTTACCGTTGTTGTCAAAATGTCTTCTGTCAAAATGGTTGCAGATAGCTATGGGCATGCTACCTACCACAACAAGCTCTAGTGACAAGCTTTTCAGTCGTATCAACATCGATGACTTTGAAAGACCCTAAACTTTCGAAATAAGGGGGTTTTTATTGATTTTTTGCGATCTTTAACTGCAGCGTACACTTTAAGAATGAACTGCGACGAAATGGCTGGAGATAAGTTAGACTGACAGTTTGCGAACAGGAACTGCTATAGACTTTTGCACGTCTCGTGAGTATTGGCTCACATTACTTGTTTTCTACAGTTCTTCCAGATCAGACAGGAAGTACTGCTGTGCTAGTACCATATTTTTATTCTTGCTGTGAGTAATGTTTGCAGATGACAACACCTCTGAGGAACATTCTAAAGGCGACTGTAGTAGAATTTGTTACATTAACATTAGCGTTATTGCTGTGACACTGATGCAGGACTGAACGTGCCAGAGCTACAGGCAAGGATGCTGTATTCAACGCAGCATTGGTCATGTGATCGGCACAGCCTGCCCAGCATTCACTATCTGCATACAGGAGCTGACATTATCTGGTATGTTGTTGTTAGCTGTATTGTCACTGTTGTTGTTGTTGTTGTCGTTGTTGTTGACACAAATCTGTCGTTCACTGTCGTCATACTAGAACTGACTTCTCGTGGCTGCAATTCCGGGATTGATTTCACAGTCTCTGGATCTGGGATTAAGAAGTTTGTCATCTCAGGATCCTGTTTTGGAGTTAGGCTTACACATTTATCATCATTTAGTATCACTATATTACTGGTAGCCCTAGGAGACTTACTTTGTGATTATGATGCATTACGCTCTTCTGTACCGGTAGCTGTTGAGAGTGACTGTTATTATTCATTATGCAACTTACAGTGCATAGAAGTACTCTTGCATGTATGAATAAGATTTATGAGATGGCAGAATTGTTTTTGTCATCTAACCTACTGAAAAAGTAAGTACTATTTTAGTGGATTTTTGTGGAATTCCGAAATCTTGGGATTGGGATGTCGCCAATCCCGGGATTTGAAATTGGCTAAAATGGCTGGGATTCCGGAATTCGGGATTTGGTCTGTAATGTTACCTTTATTGTTGCCGTTGTTGTTGTTGCTGCAAATCTATCCATTGGTGTCATGGCTGTGAAATTTGATTTCTGTGAGCGAAATTGAACCACATTTATGCAACACACAGTTAGTGGAAAGGTGTGCCTAAGCTACCAAGGAAATTCTGACACATCCAGCCCATGTAGACCTGATCTGTGTGCTGCTACATTTAAGACTATTCGTAGTCTGGGTATTTGCAGCTTTTCAAGTGGAGTCACGTCTTACATTCAACTGATTCTGACTATTCCTGCACATTTCTCCCTAGCATTGTTTTCGGTCTGTCTTCTGTCACATTTTTATGCTCAGCAGCAGCTATACTGCTGTAGCACGTCTTAGCCATCACAATTCTGTCCACTGTCCATCTGTCCGTCCATCACACAGGTGATTCAGTCAAAAACGGTGTAAGCTAGGATCACCAAATCTTCACCATCGGCTGCTTGGAAGACTCTAGTTTTAGGAATCGTAAAGCTTTTCTTTAAGTTCGAAAGGGGTCACCCCAAACGAGGGCGCTAAATGAGAGGGGGGTAGAAAAAATTTGCGATTTTCAGCCGATACGGCATTGGCTGAGCGAGACAGGTTGCTCCCTCTGGTGAGTACGAGTAAAACATTATAGATAATTTAGCAGCTGGTTGACTGGCGCCGTCTGGCGACTGACTTAGATCTTGCTTTACTGGGCTTTCAAACATGCATCGCTGTTGCATGTTTCCCATTTCGTTAGCAGGGCTTTTCTTGTTTCTTCTGCTTAAACTGATCAACAGACGTAGATGCCACTTGCACTTGTGGGGCCGATGACACATTGTGTTAGATGTGGTCCCTGACTCTCAGGGGAAGGGCAGATTTAGGGGTTGACCCCCCAGCCAAAACATGCAGTTGCAAATTGCAGCCAAACCATCAGTTCTGTGCTTCCACCTGGCGAAGGCAAATGAGAACTGATTCTGCATTTTGCCAAATCATTTTGGTTTTTGTTGCCAGGACTTACTGTGATCGAATGTGATGAACTTTAATGTTTAAATGTTGATTTCAGGTACAGTGTTCCGGGGAGTGAGAGAGAAAAGCTGACCGAGGCATTGAAACACATTGCACCCCAAGCTGTTGAATTAGCCTCCCCTGATTGGTGGCTGCACAGCCAGTTTATGGTCAGTATGTGATTGAATATTATCCGACAGTGTTAGGGTGGGAGTTATAAATGTTGTATAACATTACATAGGGTAGGCGTTGTCCAGAATGAGCATTTTTACAGTTGTATAATTTGTGCTCGGTATGACGTACACAGGTGTTGGCAGATAAGCTGGTACAAGTGGGTGTCAGCATAATATGTAGTCCCCGGAATCGATTGTTAAAGCCTTAACAGCTGATCTGAAGCTTTAATGACTGGCTTAGGTCCAGTTTTTCCTTCGCCAATCAAATCGAATTTGATCTTTGATTTACTGATCTTCGATCAACTTGATGTTTTGAATTGATCGTTGATCAACTGTGCTTCGTTTTTCCATACATCTATGATCTCCAGTTACATGATCCACAATTTGTTGATTCACCGTCAACTGAGCCTACTTTATGCCAGTCTGATTGGCTGACAGTGACCCCGATTTGCAGTGTTGTGCTAAATTACCCAGCATGCACTGCGAGTGGACGCCATAGCCAGTAAACTCATCATAGCAACTATATCAATTATATCTTTTATATCATCTGCGGTCAAAAATATATTCTATCGTAAATCAATGCGGGAGTGTCTATCCATTTTATTTCTTCACAAAACACTATACACGGTATAAATTGATCAGTAGTGATTGATCGCCATGCCTGGAACTTCATTTTAATGCGTGAATTGCTGTTCTGACCGGCGAAGTTTAGCGATGTTTCTGGTGCGAATAAACAACAAACTGCCAGTTATCTGACATGATCGGCCAATATGCGGCCATCAACTTGATGGGAGATTTAATGGACGATTAGTCGCTAATTGGGAATGGAAAAACGGTCATTGAGATGATCTCCGATCAAGTCCCAAAGTTGATCGGAGATCATTTTGATTGGCCATCAAATGTGCATGGAAAAACAGGACTTTAGTTGTTTAAGCTGGTAAGACGTCTGTTACTGGTTGTAATTTTTGAAACCCAATGGTAATAATCTTTACCTGATTTGCAATGACATATGCGAAACTACTATTTTCTAATGCAGTCACATTTATGTATTGTAAACTACTGATTGTTACCACTGGCACTGTGACAAGTACATGTGCACTCTCGCTGGCGGCTCTGCTGACATCTGTGTGACCGCATCACATTATCATATGCAGAGATCTTTTGTTTGATTCGATTTTTGGCTAAACCGCTAGCTTGTCAGCAACGGAGGCATGGAAGCTTAGCAGTCTGTGACCTCCAACTTAACAGCTGGTTGCGGTTTGAGGCCTTAACGGAGGCGGTTTCGGGGACTAGTATCTCGTGTGGTTCAGAGTGCAGGCGAGTTCGTCATAGTCTTTCAGCAGTCTGGACCTGCTGGACGTACTTGCTGCTTTTTTGTAGAATATTAATGCGTAATTTAGGGTCACTATTCACCTGAAAACCTGGAAAAGTAAGGGAATTCTAAAGCGGTCAGGGAAAAGTCAGCGAAAACCGGAAAAAAGACTGACAAAAGTATAAACATCTAGCGTAATTATTTGCAAAATATGGTCTTTATTTCACATTAAAAAATTTTTTTGCTTGCTTTGCTTGCGTGTCATTTTGCAGTTGTGACAGTAGCAGCCGCAGTTTATTAGGTGATAAATCCTGAAAGCACGCTGGCTAGCTGGCCTGCTTTTAATCAATATGAAGCAACTACTGTTGACCGTAGTGTTATCGATGAATCTTTGCCTCCCTACTGGAAAAGTCGGGGAATGTCATTTGGTCTGGAAACTCTGGTAATTGTGAATGTTTGTATACGGTAGGTGGCGCCGGAGAGACTGGTCCAGGCGGGTGTAAGTGTATCACGAGTGGTTCAAAGTGCCGGAGAACTTGTCACGGTCTTTCCGCAGTCGTTCACGGCCAGCATTGGATGTGGGTTCAGTGTCAGCGAGTCGCTCAGTTTGGCTCCGGTCTCCTGGTTCCCACTCGGATGTTCCGCTGCTCAGGTCTGTGCATGTCGCATGCAATTTGAATGAATGTATGAAAACATGTAAACATGTGTAATAGTGTTGCTGCTAACAGGGGCTTGGTAAGGTTAATTTAACAACAAGCGCTATATAAATTTGAAGATTGAGAGGTTATTGGTTTGATTCCCATTTGCATCGCTGTCAAGTAATTAGTACTTTGATGGGTGATTGTCAATTATCTCGATAAATAACCAACACCAAGGTTAATTTAGCCTGCCATCCCTCTGGGGTGGGTAAATTAAGTCCCGTCTTGACTGGCTGGGGTTATAGCAGGATACGTTCACCTGTGTCTAGTGAAAGGTAACACTGCCATTTACGCCAGGTTTCTCCGTGACGTTGCGTGCCTGAAATTATCAAAATCGGCCAAGGTTTCACAGTTATTCAAAAAATAAAAGTGGCCCTGTTTTTTGGGAGACATGGTGTAGAATATTTGTCTTGCGTTTCATGTGTCTTGAAAAACTCTTGATCTGTGTATAGTACTTGTACTGCTGTTTGACAGCGTCTGGTGCGGAGTGGTCAGGCTGAGCAGTTCTCAATGGATCAGCTGTTGGTTGCAGTGAGTCGCAATCTGCTCACTAGCTCTGTGCTGTCTATGGCAGCCGACCATGTCACGTCCGTCCTGTGAGTACACTTCTACGCTCTTTTAGGACAACTTAGCCTCCTACCCTCAGCGGGATGGGAAATGAGCAGTAGTTTATGGGTTATAGGGCGAAGGCCTAATGTGGCTGATTGGTCTGCTAGCTGCAAACCATGGGTCTAGTTGTTTACTGATATTAACAGTAGATGGCTGCATGTACTGCAGGATCATTACCTGTAGCTCATAATTAACCTGGTGTAGTAGGCGGACTAAAATGTGGACTTTTCCTGGAAAAAAACAGATTATTGAGATGATTTCAGATGCTAATCGTGATGTTATTATGTCTTTTTTATAATATTCTGCTGTGATTTAAATTGAAATTATAATGATTATAGTAAACCATTAATTTTCACTATTGTATGTTATGTTTTGCTTTAGCAAGACCTGGGAAGGGAACAGGAAATTTGAACTGAAGTCCTGCATATGGCTTTGGTACCATCACAGGATATTGTGACTGTTGCTGGTGTATGTGTGAAATGTTTTAATCTGTGCTGTACATTCAGTGACTCGGAGCTTCGTCGTAGAGCTGAGCTATCATACCTCGGGGTGAAGTATGCTGGTATTCTACCGGACAATATTTGTCGGCCAGGTTGCCAGTACAACCGGCGGGTCGTTGCACGGCAGGCGGAGTTTATCAGTGACCTGCGTCGATGTCAGCACTGCCGCAAGTTCTGCTATTTCTCTATGGTACATCACAGTCCACTGCGAATGTTAATGGCTAAAAACTGTGCCGTAATTTTTTGACCGATTTATATTCATACAAAATTTTGGACTTCTTTCTGATCGAGGTGATTCCTTGCTTCAACCGGTAGAAGGAATATTTTAATATTATGTCCTTTGCGTACCTAATTCTTTGTAATCATCTCTGAAAATTTTGTGTAAATATACACAAATATACACATTTACCACGGAGACATAGAAGAAAACGTGTAGTATAATGTTAATAATTTTGGCCGGTGTTGTTATGTGTTGCTGCTGTCGGTGATGCATCTGTAGGTGGTAAGTGATCGTGACGGTCGGACATACTGCCTCAACCATGCCGTCGAGTGTCTACGCAGCACGCCGTCGGTTGCTGCAAACTACAAGCTCTTCATACGATGTGAAGAGGTCGGTTTTACAGCCAGTTCCAGTCGGTTTGTAATTCGGACTGCCATCTACACTGTGTACGGTGAAAAACTAGGACAGCCTAACCTTAACCTTAACCTTAACCTAGACAGCGTGCAGCGAAAATGTCAAATCTGAATGAATCAGAATAACGTTTTGTACACTTAATTTCCAATAAATTCCTGAAGCGATTGCCGTATTTTATTGAAAAATGTTATTTCTTAGTGGAGTTATTAATTGTTGAATATCGATAACAAATTACCATTACCAATATTGCGTTACAAAAGTAAACCCCTGTCCTCTGTTACTGTACACTTGCGTATCTTCAACAAACAAGAACTGATTTTAATAAAATTCTTCATCGACATTGCATCATCTGTTGTCAATCAAAATGCCAAATTTCAGTAAAATATACCAAAGCAAACAATAGCTACAGCGGCTTTTGTGAGGTCAACCCAAAACACTTTAGTTTCAAGTCTTTGTGTCTAATGATATCTACAAAGATCTGAAGCTAAAGTGTTTTGGGGTGATCTCACAAAAGCCGCTGTGGCTTTTGTTTGCTTAGGCAGATTTAACTGAAATTTGGCAGTTTGATCGCAAATAAATGGCACATTTTTGTTGTAAAATTTTGTCAGAATCAATAATTGTTCTTTGTTGGCGTTACGCAAATGTAAATTAGCAGAGGGGTTTACTTGCATAACGCCATATTGGTAACAGAGATATTTTGTTATCGATGTTCAACATTTATTAACTTTGTTAAGAAATAATATTTTTCAATGAAATTTGGTATTCGCTTCAGTAATTTATTGGAAATTAAGTGTGCAAAACTTTATTCAGATTCATTTAGATTTAACATTTTTATTGCATGATGTCTAGGGGATTAGTTTTTCACCGGACACAGTGTAGGACTACATGGAAAATAGCGTGAACTTCCTTCTGTATAAAGGGAAACTTGAAAGACATTTTACATCTATAGACCCTTGTTACAAACTGAGCAAAACTGTTTTGCGACTTCATAGTGCTGAAAATTTTCTTTCAAAATTTTTATTACCCCTGTCATCTCCAACTTATTTGTTTGGTTTGGTTACTTAGTTGGCAGCGCCGGCAAATTGAAGCATTGCACTAACAGGCTGTGGTGTAAGAACAACTTGCTTGGGTTGTTACCCAATAGTGCAATGGCTTGGAGTAACTTATTATGAGGCCGTCCTTCCTAGAAGGAGGCCCCATCATGTGTTGATCCTGTCCATCTGTCTGTCTGTCCCGTGCCTCCACCTAGAGGGAAAACGAAAAGGCCTACGAATACCAAACTTGGTAGGAAGGGTCCCTGGGACACCAGCACCCCGTGGACCAATTTCAAGGTCAAGGG
>Ga0056128_1003483_pt1 | contig 19323 bp, 7 predicted proteins | sample WorMetLIZISLAND2_FD_71113 | JGI IMG/M metagenome (GOLD analysis project Ga0056128, IMG submission 71113) | Marine gutless worms symbiont microbial communities from Max Planck institute for Marine Microbiology, Germany - Olavius geniculatus... ... | reverse complement strand
TGAAATTATAAACATCATCGTGGCAACACAATCAAATGACGCAAAAGATCAGAATTGTTTTCGGTTTCGGATGCGGCGTAATGCGTTGACAAGAATACTGTTTTATATTTTATCATTTTAGATCTATCTATCTGTGATGTTATCAGCTGACGTTGTCGCTTACGGGGATGCCCAGGCTCGCCAATAGTCCGCGATATGTCTGCGAGTTTGGCACCGCATCGTCATCGGCAACCAAGGACGTCAACACAGACACATTCACGTGTCCTGTCGCACTACCAGAACGCTCTCTGCTTGCTGGACAAGGTATTCGTTATGGCCAATTCACATCTACGACAGCTTGGTTGCTCAGCGCTTAGGGCATTGGATTCGAGATCGAGAGGTCTCCGGTTCCACTCCTAGCCGGTGCTCTACCAAGTAACAACTCTGGGCAAGTTGTTACACTTACTGTCGGTGCAGGTGCACGTGTCTGGTGGTTAGTGCCGACTCGTAACTTTCAGATTGCGGTTCGATTCTCACTGCCGTCATTTGCAAGCAACCTTGAGCAAGTTGCTAACCTACTGCGTGCTCAGGCCAACTCAGCCTCCTACCCTTCGTAGGGCGGAAAATGAGTAGTAGCTTACGGGCTACTGGGTGAAGGCTTAGTGTGGCTGATTGAGGTGTTGGTGTGTCTGCTTGCTGCAAACCGCGGGTTTCTTTTACACAGTTTTATGACCATTGCTTACTTATTTACTTAATTTTTGCTTGTCGCTGTTGGTGGAACATGGCCACAGACCACTTCGCTTTTGCTGCTACTAGACTACTACTACGCCTAGTAGCCTACTACTAATTCACTACTACAACTAGATAACGTGTTGTCGTTGTGGCGTGTATAGATAACCTGGCAGTAGATCTGACGGTGCGAGTGTTGCCGCCTGATGTAGCTTTAGCGAACACTCCATTCACTTTCTACAACTGCAGCGCCCGCACCACGTACGTAGGCCTAATGTTTCTCTGTCTCGCTTTGTACAGCCTAATAGCCTACAATTTGTCCGCAATCGCATTTGGTTGTTTTCACGAAAAATGAACAAGATTCTTTACCTTGCTCGCTTATAGCTGAGCACTGCCTGCGATATCCCCAGTCGCTTCCGCCGGCAGTAAGGAAGTGGCGTCGTCTACCGAATAACATTTCATAAACTTGGTCCGGGAAGTGTCATGCACGCAAAAAACAGGCACAAAACCCCACTTGACCTTGACCTTTGACATACGAACTATGACTGTGATATTCAGTAGGCTTCTAGAATCTAGAGGTTGTCTGGATACATGTCTGTGCAAAATTTCATCAAGCTAAGTGCAACGGTTCACGAGTTATCGTGTTAACAGTTATTTGACGATGCTGTAAACAAAAACTGCCTTCTTTCGCAGGCAATAACTACATTCTGGCACGTTTGACGAAAAAAGTGTTATTTTAATGCAATCACTGAAACGGTTGCGTGCATTTCATTACATAATTCGGTTCACACGTCCGAGAAAGTGTAGGCTATCCACCAGAAATTACATTGGAAAGATTTGCATGTAACTAAAACGCGGTGACTATTTGACCGGCAGCCGTAAAAATAGCCTTAGGCTATCTGGCCAGTCAAAGTCAAAAATCGCAGTCGTTACCTAGCGAATGATATGAAATAAAGTTTACGCGCTACTGGGTGGAGTTGGCGTGATTATTGCGGTGTAGTGTTTAGGGCTTAGAATTAAGATCAGGGTTAGGGTTAGGTTAATGATAGGGTTAGGATTAGGATTAAGGTTTGGGTTAGGGTTAGTGTTTTAAAAAGATTTATGTGACAATAATAAACACCAAAAATTAGCGTAGAATATGGGTGATAAATTTGAGGTTCTTGCGGGCACGCGCTGCTGAAAAATTGCCGACGAGCTATCTGTGATGGTCTACTTGCTAGGCCTGAGCGTGCTGGTTGGCCGACTAGCGGATTTGTGATGCTACGGCTGAGGTCGTCAGTTGCTCGGCTGCCGCCGTCCCTGCTTCGGTACGGCGAGCACCGGGTACCGCCGCTACCTATGAGCACCGTGTTGCTCATGCGTACCTGCTAAAGCTATTCAGGGTTGTGAACGGTCAAACGTCCGTCATCATAGGGACCCTGTAAGGGCCGGATATTTGACCGATCACCGGGCACGTTTGACCCGTGACAAAATTTGACCGGTGAAATAGTCTGTTGGCTATTTGATCTCAAAATTTGACCGGTCATATAGCTTATAAGCTATTTGACCGGCTGCAGGCCAAATAGTGCCTATCTGAAAATGCGTAAGCCTATATGTAGCCATATCTCTCTCTGTCTGTCTCTCTATCTCTGTGTATGTGTAGTTATTTTTTTGAATGTGTGTCTGTGTGTTTGCTAGTTGTACCAGCTGCACGTCTTCTGAGTGGGGATGTCGATGGTGTAGACATGGTAACAAATGCGTTCACGGCATGACATCATGCACTGACGTCATCATCAGCCAAAAAGACGTTTGTATACTGTATTACGTCATCATCCGCCATCAACAATATTTATACAGTAAACTTACAAAAATAAGATTATGCAAGTTTGCAATTGCTTCTTGGCAGTGCAGGGCAAATAAACGAGCAGCGATTATATTGGAAGTTGGATTGTCATATTTTTTATAAACAAATACCAATGCAAATTTATATTAATATTATAGCATATGGCTAAGAATATTCTAAGCGTATTAAAACAAACTAGAAAAGCACTCGAAGAGTGCAGACCTCCGCCAAGCATATTGATTCGACACAACATTGTAGTCCCATTTAAAGCAATGTTAATCCAGAATCCAGGATTCCTTCCTGATCACCCCCAAAATTGAATCACTTGTAGCTTTTGCCATTCCCGACATTTCCTGAAAATTTCAGAAAAATCCTTCCATAACTTTTGGAGTTATCTTGCTAACACACAGACAGACAAACAAACTCTTGCAAAACATAACCTCCTTGGCGGAGGTAATAACAGTAGGGCCGTTATACTCACTGAAAATTTTGTTTTCTGTCATTATGATGACCATGGTAGCTTGGCAGTGTAACGGAAGGGTGTCAGATTTACGATCGCATGGTCGTGGGTTTGACTTCCGGTCGGGATCAATCTATTGCTTACTACTTGGATGGGTGACTGACTGTTTGCGGACTGGTTATCAACTAACACTAACGTTAACTCAGCCTTACATATTTCCGTGATAAGTAAATCGAGTATATATACCCGCCTGTCTGGCTGGGGTTGAGGCGGTTCACTTGTGTCAGGTGGCAGTAACACTGTGTGATCCAGTAATGGCAGGTGACGTTCCGTAGCTCTGCGATAAGTTTGCCATTAGCTTGCAATCTTTTAACTTTTGTACATTATGTCATGGCTACACTCGCCAATTTCCTCTTCCGAGGCGTTGTCCGACGTCGCAGAGCCTTTGGAGGTGAAAGAACCTCGTCCAAAGAAATCGGACAAAATGTGCATTCTTTTCGATTTTTTCGGACGAGGATTTTTTGCCTGCCTATATACCAAAAGAAGCATTCCAGAACATTGTCCAAGGAACTCAGACCAGTGATATTCCAGTAACTGAAACTCAAACTTATACTGAAATGATTGATTTCAGTAAAACTCATACTGAACTAACATTGAAATGATTTTCAATATTGATACTACATAGTTATAGAAATAATCACAAAAAAACTTTACTGAAACTGTAATAGAAATGATTTTAAAAGCTAATACTGAAATAATTGTTTGTCTTTGCCTAAAATTTTTCCAGCATGCTTCACTCATTTACCTATTTACTGACATCAGTGGCGATTTCCAGCTTTTGCCATTTTTCAACCCAATTCTAACATCACAACCTCTCTGCTCTACGTTGAGTTAATGAACTTGATGTTGTTGGATAGTTATTGTCAGTTGCGTCGATAAAAAACTGTAGGCCTAACTGAAGTGATGTAAATACTGATACTGAAACTGAACTGAAATGATTTCTAAAAACTTTATAGAAACTGAGACTAAAATGATTTCAAAAACTGGAATAACACTGACTCAGACACGTCGTTCGACGTGTCCGAGAAGCTGGTTCGAAAAGCTCGGACAACACCTCGGACGAGGAAATCGGTGCGTGTAGCCACGGCTTTAAATGGTATGAATTTCAGCTATGTGTCTTGTGTGTGTACAATGATAGCAATGTGCTAGTCTGGTAGTGCCACCAAAGTCTGAAGAAATTTTAATACCAGCTGGTCAACCACGAATTATCAGTATTAACGCCGTCAACTTGCCTACGCCCAGGGTACGCACGTAGGCTACAGATATTTTTAACTTATGGTACGATCTGTTGTCTGTCGTCTGTAACATTGTGCATTGTGGCTAAACGGTACTTCGTAGTAGATCGGCGATGGTACCGTTGGATAGGGCGATGACGAGTTCCTATTGGCTGTCAATAGTAACCATGTCGCTGTCTGCAGCGGTCTGGCCGCAATTTGCAATGCATGTGTTAGCGGTGTTGCCGGGAGTTTACGTTATATCGTAGGTTTTGTATCGTGCAGAGTTGCATAACCCGCTTATTGGTGTAGACTGTAGGTAAATCCAAAATAGGACGAGTAAGAGACGTATGGGAAACGTTTCCAACTAAAGCAAAATTTTGAGAAATGAGAATGGAAGTCGATAAATTGTTGTCAGAAACTTTGGGAAAAGTTAAATAGGCCTATTTTGCAACTGTGTCGCCATGCGGTGCAAATGATTTGTGATTTATTACTTGTAGTAGGCCCAGTAGTATTAGTACTACAACTGTAGACGTTGTCGTAGTCTTAGTAGTAGTCTTAGTAGTATAAAAAGTAGCACACTGTTGTTGTTGTTGTTGCTGACAGCCTGGAGAGAACGGGTACCGGTGTCACGTGGGCACGGTCTCCATGGCAGCAAAACTTTTCAGTGACTCGCTGGTTATATGCAGCAGCCGCAGCGTCAGTACCTTCCCACACTGTTTATGTGACAGTTCGTTGATTAATTTTATTACGATAATAAGTAAGCAAGCAATCTGCTAGCGATGCTGCTGTATTAAAATAAAATACACAGCAACGATTATAGCTTAAGACTGAAATAGAGTGTCTTAACCACATCTTTTGCACTTTTTGGGTGTTTCAGTTTATGTAGCCTATCTTTAAGTCATGCACAATCTTACTAATTTTGTTAGCGTTTGTCTCACGTTAGTTATTAACCAAAAAACTAAAATATTAACTTAATTTTTCTTATTTGGCAGCTGTATTCTTAGTTGGAGCTTCTGATCTGTTTTAGTGCATTTAGTAGACAAATACTAAACTCACATCATTTATTTAGACCAGCGATTGGGAGGTCTATGCGAGAGGTAAGGTCACTGCGAGAGGTAGCTTGATTAAACACTCCGAGCAGACTTTATTTATCAGATTTCACAGTGCGAATAGAATCAATCGAAAGCGACTATTTGCAGCTTCACTATACAGTTATGTAACGGCTCTCAGACGAACTACGTACTTCTCAACGTTCAGAACTCATGACTCTCTGAAATCTACGGCGCAGCAACTTTCGACTGCACAGCTACAAGCCTACAATGACGTCAATACGGCTGAGCCGCCTTAGACGCAGCTATGAAAACCGCCCCCCCAAAAGGAGCGGAAAACAGCAAAGAGCTGGCCCCCGCGCTTTCGCACAGCTACTGGCTAAACTCCCTAGATTATTTCGGTTCTAGGCACTCTGCTGCATTCTTATACCTTTGCTGGCACAGCTGTCCAGCTAAACCTACTGTAGCTAAGTTTCCTAAGCTAAATTCTTCTCTATTTTCAGAGTCCTATCTTCGACTGCTGCTAGCCAACCACACCCAAGCAACACCTTCTATCTATACCAGAACTCAAACACACCTACTCAGCTCTGCTCCATATTGAATTATTGTCAATTGCTTAAAAAAATTCCCATGTGTAATACGATTAGGCCTATTAGTCGGTAACTGGAACTTTCGTACCCGAAAACTTTCGTTCCCGGGAACGAAAGTTCCATAGGTGAAACTTTCGTTCCTGGAACTTTCGTTCCCTAACATTAATTATTAAGCCTGTACTGTACACAATTTTGACGCGCTTTTTTTAATTACAGCTATGCTGCAGGCGTCGATGGTACCATTGTCGTCTGTCTCTCGTCCGTCCGGATGTAGGCCTATTGTGGATAAGCGTTTGGTGATAAAAAAAAAACTTTTGCACGTGTAATTATTCCTGTGTCAATGCTCTCCGCTTACAAAATTTCGGGGATGCAGTGCAAGGGAAACATTTTCAAATTTGGGGTTGAATAGACGGGGGTAAAAAAATGTGCGTTTTTTAAACGGAAAACTAGCCATATTTCGCCCTTTCAGATGAGATAAAAATTATCAAACTTGGATGACCTTGAAGGTCAGTACTGCAACAGGAACTGTATAAATTGTAGTGCTTTTTCTCGAGCAACAGCTGGGCGTTTTTGTTATTATTAGATCCTGTTGAAACTCTAGCTAGTGACTCGTCTAGCGAGTGACACAAAATTGGAGCTTTTTCCGCTGAACTATAAGCACTATACGTAAGGATAAGGGCTCAGTAATTACCAGTGTCAGGGAACAAAAGTTCCCGGGAACGAAAGTTCCAAGGGACAAAAGTTCCCGAGGACAAAAGTTCCACCTCTGGAACTTTCATTCCCGGGAACGAGAGTTCTCGGGTACGAAAGTTCCATGAATCTATTAGTCAGTAGTCAGTAATGAAATTAGTGATGGGCGGTTGTTTCTGTTTGTCGGTGTGTACTCAGTATTCGTCGACGGCTCGTGAGCCGCAACCCGCAAGTCTGACTGTGACGTGGAACAACGGATTTGCTATTGAAGGCAGCGTTAACGTTATTGGTGAGTACGCAACGAATATAACTTGTACGTGCATCACTAACCCGACCTAATAGTGTCTAGCTAGTATCAGCAAAGTTGTATGACGTAATGGTAAAGTATCCAAAAATCGGGTCTTGTGACATTGACTTTTGACCCAGGACCTTGAACTTCAATAGTGGTTTTGCGGTTGTCGTGCGAAATTTTATCAAGCTCTTCATGAGTTATCGTGTTGACAGAGAACAGACAAAAAAACTTAGCGACGATGCTGAAAACAATAATGTCGTCTCTACCGCGGACAGTAATAATCGTGATTGTTTGTTTATTTCACTCATCGATGATGTGCTTATACTGTATGCAGTATACAACTGTTCTTCAATGGCGAATGGCGACTGTAGCAAGTGCGTCAGTTTGGCTAGCGACAACACGACGTCGAAATTCAACTGTAGTTGGTGTCAAGACGCCTGTCAATCACATGTCACGTGTCCCGCCGGCTCCGCCCCCATCGAGTGCCCTCCGCCCGTCATCATCAGCGTAAGTTTATTGTTCATATTTTAATAAACGTTGATTGATTAATGGTTAATGGATTGGTTTATCCAATAAACTACGACAGTCATTTCCAATGCCGTTAAGGTCTGGAGGCTGAGTTGACCCAGTTACTTACCTGTTCAGTCACCAGTGCCTGCTTACTAGCGTCGGTATTTAAGAAAAAAATACTGAAAACTCTCAAACTGACAACTTGCTATGTATCTCTGCAAGTTACGAACGAACTTTTATAAAAATTTATTATTTTACGGAGAAATGGAGGGTGGTGCAAGAGACTATTGTCGGATCGGCCTGAATTGATTAGATATTTTAGTCATGATGTGCAACAATACATTATTATTATACTTCGGCAGGTATCGCCAATGTCGGGACTGCTGGAAGGCGGCACTCTGGTGACTATAACTGGAACTAATCTTGGCTCTGCTCCGGAGCAAGTGAAAGCCGTTACCGTGGCGGGAATTGCGTGCAAAGTCGACAAAACCCGTTACAACGTCGCCACCACGTAAGCCTATACAACTCAGTTCAATATTTATTCATCGTGAAAATCGTAGATGCAGCCCGTATAAACTGAGATGCATGAAAATGCACATAAAGTAGCACATAAAACAAAATACAAATAAAAAAAAAAAACTTAAAAATCAATCTGTACAAAGTAAAATAACAAGGCCATACACTGTGTCCAGAAAAAACTAACCTTTTAGACATCATGCAATAGAAATGTCAAATCTGCGCGAATCTGAGTAAAATTTTGTAGGCTTAGTCCCCATGCAATAGGCCTAATTGCCGAAGCGATCGCCAAATTTCGTTGAAAAAATGTTATTTCTTAGCGGAGTTATTTATTGCTTAATATCGATAACAAAATATCTGCGTTGCTAGGTTTCGTACCGGTTTTCGCATTTTTGTTTTCGAGTTAGGAGCCCGCAAAGGGCAGACGGACTGACGGACGGGCGAGACTCGTAATGCGGCCTGTTAGGACGGCCGCATAAAATAACGGTGATAATTTTATGATGATAATGTGTTAACACAGAATCGTTTGTGAGACTGGTAGCTCTTCATCTGTATCTAACGGTAGCGTCAGTGTGACGATTGCCGTTCATTCTCCCGTCACTTCAAGCACTGTCTTCACATATAAGGTGAGTAGAAGTGTTGTCTGCTGCTTTATCGTAAAGCTCTCTTCACATTCAGTAAAGCCCAGATTCCACTACGCCGACTTTCTCCGCGACATCCCCGCGAGGATAAAGGTAAAAGGTAAAGGTTGTAATCTGTGTAGCGCATCGTCGCGTATACACACCTCTAATGCGCTTTTCGTCACTAACCAGAGCCGCCGGTCGCACAGCCACCGCGTGCAACCTGCAGACACAGGCTAGCGTAGCGGCCGGCCAGGCAGCCCCAGTCAGTTGTGCAAAGGTCACCACCTTTCGTAACCCATATAAATGAGTTACTACTCATTTAACCGACCCGGAGGGATGGCAGGCTGAGTTGGCCTTGTTGGTTGACTGATAGCGGACGCTTTACCCACAAAGTAGTCAAACAGCCATCCATTAGTGTAGCGCAGGTTAAGAAAAGTTCGCCGACCAGGACCGAAGTTCTAAACACTATGCTACTCCACCAACTTTTTGGGAAAAATCTCTGGGTAGTTTCTGAGTTTCAAATCATCGCGACATGTCGAGATGGTTTGAAAAAAACCCGTGACAGGTCTGCAACAAACTAATGTTAAGGTAGTGCAGTCTACGATATTTCGTTCAAATCCATAAACTACAAACTGGATTAAATGTTTTTGAAACAGGGGTGCCGCTAATTTTGGGACACGGTGTATATATTTTTACCAGGACCCTCGTATGATGTCACTGAGTCCGGCCTATGGACCACGCAGCGGTCGTACTCTGATTACACTGACCGGAACTGAGCTGTTAGCGGGAAACCGTCAACAAGTTTTCTTTAATAGCAACCTCACCTGCGATATCGCCTGGTCTGTATTAGTATTATCCTACTTACTTTATCTCAGAAGATTTTAATTATGACTAGTCTATCGCCCGTATGGGAACACTATAAATGACTGTTTGGATTTCATTTATTAGCAGAAATTTATCAATAGTTTTTCATTAATTGCTAGCAGCGACCAAAGATCTGAAACCCGTGCAAAGGTGGCAAGCTATGATGGACTTTCTTCTTGCTGGCAGTTTGCCAATGTTGGAATTAACTTTGTGTATGTATTTATTTACTGCTTTGATGATCGATGTGGAAAATTGGAATAATCTTTTTTCATTCTCTGTCTCTCAAACCCACGAGCGTGTGCCGAAAATGGTGGTGTCACATGGGTCTTAGTTTTTGCACTATTTTTGATGGCAAAATATGACGATCCGCAATAGCCGAAAGAATTTTAGGAGTATGTGAGAAGTAGAGGTGTCGCTGAAATCTACAATTTACAAGGTAGTGTAGCGACACAAGTATAGCGATCATCATATTGTGGACGTAATGTTTTTATTGGATCGTAATAATCTTATTTCGCAAACTGTGATGATGCAGGCCGGTCAGTGACGTCATGATTACATGTTTGACTCCACCAATCAGCGACGCCGATTATAGTCCCGCCACCATTCTAGTTAAATATGACAATGATGTAACCCGCCAACTGACGTCACAAACATTTACTTACTATGAGAACCCCATTGTCAACGAAGTCTCACCCAGAGAAAGTTATCGCAGGTAAGTTGATAATATAAATATTATCAATAGTGCTGATATTGCTGTCATACTGTTTATATTACTACATGTTATTATTGCTATACTGCTAATGGTCTTGTCCGTTAATTCACCCGAATTATTTTTTCTAAGGTTAGGGTTAGGGATAGGGTTTATAGCAAGAAAAATATTTTAAAAAATAATTTAGGTAAGTTACCAATATTATTATTACTAATTTTGTCTGGTGTTTGGGCACTGTGCCTCTTAAACGACTGCTGATTAGTAGGCCCACAGTCTGCCGTTTGTAGTTTTTTTTTGTTTTTTTTACAATAATTCTGTTAGTATATAATATTCTGTATGTGTGTATGTCTGTCTGTCTTTGTCGTCTCTGTGTTTGTTTAGTTGTTGCTGCCATCTGGCAAAATAAAAGTTTATATAGTATGTAATAACGTGACTATAGATCGCTGTGTATAGTGTATTTTATTCTGCTGTGTTCGTGTGTAATATGTGTGTGTATCAGCGGCGGTTGTCTGGTGACTGTGACTGGTCATGATTTCAATGTGAGTTCATCGGCAATTTTGCGTCTGTCCAATAGACAACAGCTCAGTGATTTCGCAGAAGCTACACAGGTAAGGTTTGCGTTGTTTACATTTTAGATATTGTTCTTACATTTTCTGTAATAATAATAATAACAACGTTAACGTAATTTGGCAATAAAATATTCCTACTGAAGTTAAAGACTAATTGTTCAATTAGTTGCTAAAAATTAGCCAATTGGTTTTTTATTGATTAAAATTTTAAACTTATTAGCCGCCTAAAATGACTAAGGATCAACGTACGTAATCCCAGGGCCAGATTTAGGGAAGGGGACAGGGGGCCCCGGGCCCCAGGCCTCCCACCAACAGGGGGTCTCCCACCAAACCCATCAATTTTTAAAACCCCGTAGTTCGATAGCTAGTAAATTTCTTCGCGCTAGTAACCAGCTTGTTTATGGACTCATGTTATTCAGATGTCTCTAGTTATGTAATAGCTGGGCACTGGCCTCCCACCAGCTAAATCCGGCCCTGTGTAATCCAATTTTATTTTGCATAGGACATGTCGTCAAGATTTTTATTTGAATAGTCGCAGTTTGTGAGCTCTGACTACACAGTTGGTGTGCTGTCACTGCATCATCATCATTTTTTTCGATTTTACCTTAGTTTACAAAAGAAAAGAACAACCAGTAACAAAAATTAATGGTGAAGATTGATTGTAATTTTAGTAGTATCCCGAAAGACCTACTTGTAGTAGTAATAGTAGTAGTAATAGTAGTAGTAGTAGTAGCAGTAGCTGTTGTCGTTGTTTTGTTAAGTCTGAAGTATGGACACCGGATAGACTGATCTTCATATCGCCATCAGTCAGTACAGCAGGACAGTACAACGTTGCAGTACAACTGGACGGCAGTTTGTCCGCTCCAGTGCAGGACCAGACATTCAACGTACTTGATGACCCCGTCTTGTATCCATTCGACGACGGAACGAAAACACACGTTGGAGACGTCCTCCAGTTGTCGGTTAGTATTACTCGTGACGTCATCGGTCATGTGACCATCGGACTCGCCGAGAGCGGTTTCCTATAGGTGGTCAGCGATGAAAATCTGCGATATCCAGCCGATATGGGGTCGCCAGAGCGAGATAGTGGCGCTCTCTGGTGAGTACAAGTAAAGCACTAGGCCTATACATATTTAGCCGTAGGTCGTCTGGCGCCATCGGGCAACTGATTTTGTTTTACTGGGCCTTCTGTGAAACTGTAGCTAAAAGCCGACATATGAGATTTACGGATGAAGTCTACGGATCAATAGCGTACGAACAGCAGTAGTTATTGTTACTCTATTCAGTCTAAATGCGCGTACAGAGCGATGTAACCGAACTGAGCTAAACTGACATGCTTTTGTTTTTGACGGACTGTCCAATAGGGAAGCAGTAATGCATTACAATAGGCACCGTCTAACGGCGTCGATAGTCTACGTAACTACGCTCGCGTACGCGTCAACCAATGACCAATGGGCTCTTTGCTTGCTCATTGGTCACTTTGTCAAAAACAAAACCGTGTCCGTTCAGTTCAGTTCATTTACGTCGCTTACACCTTAAGCTTTTAATCAGGACTTGAAAATTGGTCCGAAAAAGTAGGTTTTTAAGGTTTAAAAAACCCCAAAAACCTAAAGAATTTAGTTTATTGTTTTTGTTAGGTTTATTTTAAATTTGTTGTGAAATTCATTACATATCATCTTTTAGTTCATACTTTAGTTGCGAATTTTATGTTATGACCTTAATTACTTTTTTATGTCGTTCACTCATAAGAGAGTGTATAACACGTTTTCCTGGGTTTTAATTTTGTGCACGGTGTTCATTGGACAAAAACCTAAATCTCAATAATCTGAAAAAAACGTTAAAAAATTTTTTTAATTTTTTTCTTAAAAACCTATGTTTTTCTAGCCCTGTTTTTAATTAATACTGACCTATTAACTGAATAACCGAATAATTGGCTGTCCAGTTGACCGATTGACTGTTTGAACGGTAGGGTGAAGGCCTGGACAGCGAATGTATGAAGTCAGCCGTCGTCATGGTGGGAGTAGAACGATGCAACAGTACGACGGTGGTCAGTGATGACACGTTACAGTGTAGACCGCCCACCAACCCGCCACTGCCGCGTGACGCCGACCATCAGTTACCTCGCGTTGTCGTACGTGGGAATTATACACCGTGCGGGGGCCATAAAAAACGTGGCACTTTACTTTTGTCTATATCTTTGCCAATTATTGGCCGATTTTCAAAATTTTTTCACTGGCACACTCTGCAGACAATTTGCAATAATATGATTATTATATATTCCATCACACCATAAATCCATCTTTACACTATATAGTAAAATATAAATGTAAAGCCAATAACAAACATTTAGGTAACCTGAAAAAACACTTCAGACCAACATTGCGATAAATGATTCGTATGACACTAGACTGCGTTATACCCACACAGTTTAGCGTGAAACAGACCATTCACTGCAATATTGGTCTGAAGTGTTATTTAAATTTTTTCCAAAATGTTTGTTGTTTATTATCGTTATGTATGCATATTTCATTGATATTTTACAGGGTAGTGTAGAGACGCATTTACGGTGTGTTGGGATCTATAATAATAGCATTATCGCAAATTGTCTGCAGAGTGCGTCAGTGAAAGAATTTTGAAAATCGGCCAATAATTGGCAAAGATATGGACAAAAGTAAAGTGCCACGTTTTTTCATGGCCCACCCTGTATATTGCCGCAGCTGTCTTTTATTGCTGTCTTGCCGAAGCGACGAAAACACGACTATTAATGTCCGTCGGGATGCACACGATTCAGAAAGTCGGTGACAAAGTCCACGGACTTCCATGATTTGTGTCAGCGACAAAATCCGCGTACTTTGTTGCAAAGTCGGCGAAATGAAATTTGAATGAAATTTGGGCTTTATGAAACAGTCAGCCACCGGACGTCGTCGAGTGCGACGCGTTGTCACAGTTTCGCCGTGAACTGAAAACATTGTCGGTTCATGCAAGTCTTATCCATCTGTCATACTTTTGTCGTGACTTGCGTTTTTTCCCTGTGGTTCTATCGGTTTTTACTTGGATTACGTTGAAATTCGTAATACAAATGTAAATGCAAATCCGAATTGCTATAATAAAGCTCGCAAATTTACTCGCAAAATTGCGACGAACAGATTTTGATAGCCGTGTTGTTTCGGTACTGTTTCAGCCAATTTTGCGTCGTAAAACGGTCTCGTGAAACTGTTTCCGTACAGGTGTACGTTGCAAACCTGACGTTCGACCTGGGCTACCTGGAGTACGCCGCAAGCCTGCCGGGGCGCGGATTATCGGTGACCGAACTGATAATAATCGGCGTCGTAGTGGGCGCTGCGGCAATCATCATTCTAATCGTCATCGTCGTCGTCGTCGTGAAATTAAAACGCAAAAGTACGGCTCAGGAGCGGGCTCTGCGCCGACTGCAAAGACAGTACACGGCCCTCGAGCACAGCGTCCGCGATGGATGCAAACAAGGTCTTATATCTTCTCTACAGTAGACGTTAAGACCTATTTCTTGATCTGCTTTTGTCCCCTATCTTTTATTGTAGTGTCTAAAACAGCGAAAAGGCAGACGAATTTAACTAAGTTTAACTATGTCGTTTTTTTTCGGTTTGGCCTTATTTTTTTCTCAATGTTTTTAATTTTTTTTCTATTTTAGATTCATTTACGCGTTGCAGAAAACTACATTGCGGATGTAATGAGACTTAACTCAAGTCGACAGTTGAGTTGAGTTGAGTTGCATCGTGAGTGTGGATTGGCAGTTGTATTTGTTAGCGTTATTTTTAGCGATTTGTCTACAATTCTACTAATAAAACCTGTATTTATTGTTATTGTTGATGTTAGCGTTTACCGAGCTACAGACTGAAATATCGGACTTTTCTAGTGACGTAGGAAGCGCGTCGGTTCCGTTCTTTGACTACAGAAACTACACATTTAAACTTCTATTTCCTGGCAAGAACCTTGATCATCCCATACTTAAGATGCCCACGAAAAACGTGCGTACTATAATACATCATTTTGTTTGTTTTTGTAAGCAATTATTGGGAGATATTTGGTACTTTTTTGTCGCACATATGCTAAAGTTTTTTTTGCACCAATGGTCGGATTATTCTGTGCAAAAATAATCGCTCTTATTGTATTTTAAATTGAATGCGTCATGCAAGTAAGCTTAGTACTGTCATGTAGGAGAGAACATTTCAGCATGGATGGGCCAGAGGCCACTGTTTTCAAGGCTAAAATCAAGGCCAAGACCAAGGCCAGTGGCCTTCGAGGCTAACGCCATGGCCGCGGCTTTCTGGAGAAGTAAAAGTGTTTTACGAGTAGTTAGCGTTTGAAAGTAGACAGAAAGTGTATGATGCAATTTAGCTTTAACCCTGAGCTAGTCCGCTACTTAGGCAACTCTAATAAATTAACTGACAGACTGATTAATTAGTTAATTGTTGTTTGGTTGTTATGTTCTAGCTGCAGAGCCGGTACGGTGGATTTCATAAGGAGGAAAATCATCGATTCCATCAGCTGCTCTGCAGCAAACACTTCTTCCTCGTCTTCATTCATACGCTTGAGGCGAGGGCGAACTTCGGCGCCCAAGACAAGTAATGCACTTTTTGTAGTAGGCCTAGTAGCTGAATTTTGGGAAGGTCTGTCATATTTCCGCTGGGGGATGCGTCAGAATGTAGCTTGCGCGATGCTTTGTTAAGGCGAGCACAGAGCGACGTAACTGAACTGAACTTAATACCCCGTTTACGCGATCGAGCAAACATCTGCAAACGTCCAGCAAATATGTTCAAAATGCACGTGCTAATTGCTGGACGTCTGCTCGACGTCTGCTCGATGTTTGCTAGCATTCATCCAGCTAGCTCGACAATATGGTAATTAGCATGCTAATTAGGAGGGCATGCGGGTTGTAATTGGAAGGTCTATATAACAGCTGATCAGCTGTGGGCTAAGCCTAGGCCTACATTTGAGCCAGGGGGCGGGGTTCCATCAGGCATGCTTGATGTTTGCTCGATGTTTGCTCGATCGTGTAAACGGGGTTTAACTGACATGGTTTAATTTTTGACAAACTGACCAGTGGGCAAGCAATAATGCATTACAGTAGGCACCGTCTAACGGCGTCGGTGGCCTACGTAACTGCGCTCACGTACGCTCTGCTTGCTGCTTGATCATTGGCCGTTTCGTCAAAAAACTAAACCGTGTCAGTTCGATTTAGTTACGTCGCTCCGTTCGCAACTTTAAAAATGCGGACTGGATTTTTTACCATTAACAAGCACACAACTGCACATAAATCGGCATCGTCAGAGTTGGTGGTTTTCTAATACTAAAAATCAGTTAACGTCATATTACAGTCATGTAAAACGCACAGCTCTACTGTCGTGAAACACGTTTTCCACAAAGCTATTACGTAATACGTTAATAAAATTTCTCAGTTTATGTATTTTTTATGTAATATTTTTTAATGATTTTTTTACGTATTTGTATTTTTTATTTCTGTTGACGTTGATAATTTGTGTAATATTTTTGTTCCAGAGCAAACGTAGCGTCTCTGTTGACGGTCTTCTTCCTGGACAAGATGGACTACGCCACCGAGTAAATATTATCATTTTTTTCTGGTTTCTGTCGCAGCTGTTTATATCGGCTAATATCTACACCGTGGTCCAATGAAAAGTGCCACTTATTTTTCAATAGCTCTGTGGAACATTGGCTGATTTTAATAATTTTTGGCTTGCGACATCAAGAAGAAACTTGACGCAAAAGACCTTAGTTTTGGCCACCTCACTTTAATACTGTCGCTACACTACCTTGTGAAATGCAGAAGTCGTAGTTTGGCCATTTACAATAAATTCATACTGGATAGCGCATGTATCGGCTCAAAAATGCTTAACTGAGTGGCAACAAACACAGTTGGCAATTATTGTTTTTCAAAAAGTCACGCGTGTCACATCACATAATTTTCATTACAGTATGCGCTCAAAATGTCTTCCTCCAGCACGAACGCAAGCGGTGGACGTTGACGCTACTCGTTAGCAGCATGTTTAATAGTTGCGTGACTCAGAACGGCCCACTCGCTGTTGATGCGTTATTTCAGTTCGTCGGCGCACGATTTTAAAATTAAGACGAACTAACAGCTTCTTTAATGATTTTGTGGTCTTGGTCATTTTCTGTGCTGACGTATGCACTGCCCAATATGAATTCATTGTTGTAAACGGAGAAACGGCGATCTAAATTTACACACAGTAATGCATGCGTTGATGCTCTATGTATTATTGGCGTTTGGTTTACATAACGACATGGTTAGGTTTTTGACAAACTGGCCAATGGGCAGTTAGCAATGCATCACAGTACGCACCGTCTAACGACGTCGTCGGCGACTACTTGACTACGCGCACGTACGCGTCAACCAATAACCAATGGGCTTGCCGTGTTCGCCCATTGGTCAATTCGTCAAAACTGAACTGTGTCAGTTCAGTTCAGCTCAGTTACTTTGCTTTGTACACGCCTTTACTTGCTTAATTAAGCCCAAATTCCATTACGCCGATTTTCACCGAAACTTCCCCGCCGGGAAAGTCGCGGACTCAAACGGTGACAAATCGTGAAATCATGAAGTTTCGGTGAAAGTCGCCGACACAAATCATGAAAGTCGGCATCGTGATTTGTGTCTGCGACTTTCCCCGCAGAGAAGTTTCGGTGATAGTCGCAAAGTCGGCGTAATGGAATTTGGGCTTTACTAAAACAGAAAAATCAAACAGCAAGCACAAAATTAAAACTATTACTGATTTTGTTATTGATATTGATGTTAGTAACAATATTTAATTATTTATATAAGTATATGTATGTGTATTATGCAGTATAGTGAAGGTGTTATTGGAAGAATTGATAACGCGGACTAAACCGAGCGACATCAAGATGTTGCTGCGCAGGTTGGAACAATTTTATAAACTTTTGACGTTGTGTGCTTTTTGCGGGCGACAGCACGTAGTGCTAAGCGCGTCTTAGCCGTCGACGAGGAGTCCGTACGTCTCTCCGTCCGTCTGTCCGTCCGTCCGTCTGTCACACTTGTGATCTGTATCAAAACGGTGACACCTAGAATCACGAAATCTTCACTGTGGCTGCTCCAAGGACTCCAGTTTTAGTGACTCAATTTCATGCCCCTGGGTGAGGGGGTTCCCCATGAACGAAAGCGTTAAAGAGGGTACCCCTTTTAAAAGACGTTATTTTGCCGCTATTGGCTCTTATAGTGTGAAAACGGTTGCAGATATGTACAGACTTGCTGCATATCATAACAAGCAGTGGTAATGGGTTTTTTAGAATTGTCAACATCGATAACCTTGAATGACCTTAAAGCCCCAGAAAGGAGTTTTGTTGAATTTTTCGCAATTTTTGGCTGCAACGCACATTTCAACAGTGAATTGCGACGAAATGGCTGGTGATAAATTAAGACAACCTGCGTACGAATTTTTTTTTCATCATTAAACGTAGATTTTAGCAGTCAAAGGCTCGACCCCCTAGGTTCAAGGACGCCTGCGCAAAGACGGGTACTCCTCTAAAAAGTGGTTTTTTCACCGCCATTGACTAGTGTAGCGTGAAAACGGTTGAAGATAGGTAGCCTACATACATGCTGCTTATCGTAACAAGCATCAGTGGCAAGCTTTGTAGTGGTGTCAACGTCGATGACTTTGAATTACCTTGAAACCCCTAACAGGGGGTTTTAGTGTTTTTTGCACTTTGTGGCTGCGGAGCAGATTTCAAGAGTGAATTGCGACGATATGGATAGAGATCGAGCGAGACAATCTGCGAACAGGAACTGCTAGGCTGTCGCGCGTCTCATGAGCTTTGTTCAAATTACTTGTTGCTAATTACTGTGCCGCCGTCGTATTAGATGTTCTTCACGTTTGTCCGTCCGCCCATTTGTTTGTCTGTATGTCTGTTTGTCTCTTGCGAACATCTAAACAAAAACAAAACAAAACAAAATAAAATAAAGTAATAGTGCAAAACAATGCAAATAGTGTAGAAACGCCAAAAGTGATGTGAAATTATCTCAGCAAGAATCAGCTTCAAAGGTCATAGCAGTGCAATTCGTAGCTAGGCGGACGTCCGCATATTGTGTCGGCACTGGGCCGGCATCTTTTTCTGTTACCGCATATTGGTACCATAGTTAGATTAGTGCTAACGCGTCTGGATTACGGCAACAGCGTGGTAGCCGGTCTTCCGGTTTACCTGAACCGTCGACTCCAGTCGGTGCTCGACGCGACTGCGCGACTGATATTATACGGTTTATTGTGTATGGCAGCCAGTGGCTGGATTGGCATAATACATTATATACATACATACGTACATACATCACAGGCTGAACGGTAGTTCAAGCCCTGTGTTAACGGCGACTTCTCTGTCTTACGGGAAAGCCAAAAATTCGACCCCCCACGGAATTAAAACCCCTGATCTGATTAAGAAAAATTTGGCGCGGTTGATTTCGTCGGCGAGATGACCCCTCATGCAAAATTTCATGTAAATCCCTCCAAAGGGGGCTTCCCGGCAAATGGGTGAAATATACGCAAAAATTTTTATAGCCATATACCTTTTTTTTAGTCAACTCACCTACAGGTCAGACCCTTCGGCGGATTTTTGCGTGCAATGGCTC